>QDKV01005329.1_pt1 | contig 54217 bp, 63 predicted proteins | sample 1861101 | NCBI WGS metagenome assembly QDKV01 (sample SAMN04275158, study PRJNA302643) | Fungus metagenome, whole genome shotgun sequencing project. | isolation source: fruitbody | host: Mallocybe terrigena | place: Sweden | collected 2013
GGCGCTGCAGCCACTACTTGCTCAAATTGTAAATCCTTGAATAAATAGTAAAAAGAATATTTGTGACTCCATATCACGCAAAATGTCTAGACCGAGGACCCCAGATAACTAACTCTGACAGCTGCCGCCTCAACAACAGACCTGACCGATATGGTCAACGGTACCATGCAGACCACGGAAGAAGATTCATCGGAAGACCCGATGGTTTCCAAGACCCGCAGATCGACAGGACCCCGGGCAATGGTAGGTGAGGCCTGGTAACAATCCGGACAAAATTTTCAGAAAATTTCGAAAAGGCCAGGAGCAAATCCCGACAAAATTGAGGAATTTTTTGAAACTGCCAGAGCCCCCTCTCCGGACAAAATTTTTGTCTCAGTATGTAGCCAGGTCCGAAATCCGGACATATCAGACATGTGTGATTTTTGTCACAATTCTTATCTGTTTTTATGTACTTTGTATGATATTTAAATTTTTGAATTTTTGGCAATCATATCATCTACCCAGCAAAATGGTAACACCCATTAAGCACTCTCTTCTCTAATCTTGACTACAAGGAATCCCCTCAGCAACATGGTTCTATTTTTGAGCTATCACCTGAGGATTTAAATCGATTCCGCACCCTCCAAAAGGCCAACAAGCAATTGCAAGCTGCATTAATAAAGCTCTCACGGAAACGAGGTGGCAACAAGTCTGATCTTGAAGATTAGGTGCTACCTACTACTAGATACTGAGCACTAAGGTCTATAAAAGTTGCCTATTTGCTGTAGCTATTGTTTTTCAATTGCTCAATCCCTCATTTCCGAGATCCCTGCAGAAAATTTTGACCAGATCCTGCCAATCCGGACAAATTTTGACCCAAAAACGGCTAGGTATGGAGGTCCAGACAAAAATTGGAATATTTGAGTTAGGCCAGGAGCAATCCGGACAAAACAACGAAGCCTATGTCCAGACAAAAAGTGCTTTTCCAGGATCAGACCTCGCCTACCATTGCCTGGGGTCCTAGATCGACATGAGTCGGAATGACGACAGAAGCAGTGATTGTGACCGAGAATTCGCAAATAAAGCCATGGCACTCGCATATACCATAATGCGGCTAACGTGTTTGGGGACCCATACAAAGGCTCGTCGTCTTGTTAAACTTGCACGACGCGCTTCTCTCAAGGATATGACGGATGGGAATCCACACTGCAAGAACTAAGCAGGAAACAGATCAGCTTTACGGACCTTACACGAATACACACAAATGGAAAGGTTAGGGAGTTTACCAAAAAAAACGGCTGAAAATTTTCGATGTAGATAGTATACCGATGGCTGATTTTATTTATTATTATATTTATTCCCTTTTGATTCTATACCCGTAAATAGCAACGATCTGATGCAGAGTTGCTTACAATATCAGCATTGTGGTACCTAGCTTTCAGCAGGTGATGCAGGTGAATTTCACTGTTCAAACTTCAAACCATCATGTCCGGGTCTTCCACGACCTTGAAGCCTATGCGGCAACAAGTTGAAGAGTACATAATGAATTTACAAGACTCTATCATTAGCGCCTTCGAGGAGCTCGATCCTTCAGCACCCCCTTTTAAACGAGATTCCTGGGTGCGCGAGCAGGGCGGCATGGGCAGATCTTGCGTATTTGCTTCACCTCCCGACACTTCCAATTTTTCATCCTTCACAGCCGACGGAGGCGTCTCCACTCTTCCCGCACCCACTCAGAAGCAAACGATGCTAGAAAAAGCGGGTGTGAATATCTCTGTCGTACACGGAATTCTACCTCCCGCTGCCATCCGACAAATGCGCGCAGATCATACATCGATGCCTCTTCCAGAGACAAAGGAAGGTCTACCGTTTTTTGCTGCTGGTCTGAGCTTGGTTATCCATCCCCGCAATCCCCATGCGCCTACCATCCATGCGAATTATCGGTACTTTGAGATCACGGAACCAGAAGCTCCTGATCCTGATTCTAGTGTAGGAGGAGAAGCTAAACAATACGACATAACATCTGGTGGTAAAATCATCGTTTGGTGGTTTGGAGGTGGTTCTGACCTAACACCTTCCTACCTCTATCCCGAGGACGCGAGCCATTTTCACCAGACCCTGAAATCTGCCTGCGATCCACATGGTTTAACTCTTTACCCCACGTTCAAGAAGTGGTGTGATGAATACTTCTTTATCCCCCATCGTCTTGAAACAAGAGGTATTGGTGGATTATTCTTCGACGATCTGAACTCGGGACCTCATGTAAGATTTCCCGAGACAATTGCCACCTCGAAGATTCCGAAAACAGCCACCGATATATTTGCTTTCGTAACTTCCCTCGGAAACGCTTTTGTGCCTTCTTACATACCTCTCCTTGAAAAGCGACATTTCATGCCGTACACTCCCCAACAAAGGCGGTGGCAACTTCTCAGAAGGGGAAGATATGTCGAATTCAATCTGGTCTATGATAGAGGGACGAAGTTTGGACTGATGACCCCGGGAGCCAGGATCGAGAGTATTCTGATGAGCTTACCCGAGACTGCCAGATGGGAATACATGACGGAAATGGATGAAGGAGAAGAGGAAAAGAAATTGCTCGAGGTATTGAAGCGACCTATTGAATGGGTGTAGCCGTCGATGGTTGCACTTTGTTGGCATGAAATTGTAAAATATGTATGTGATAGAATGCTTAAGATACTTGGATAGTTCAGGTTCTAAACGCTTTTTTTCCGCCATCAACTTGGACAAGCATTATATAATTCTGTGAGTCAGAGTTCGCAGGTAAAAGTTGAATCCATGAAACGTTGAAGAGTCTGGGCAACTTTGGTTTGTGAACTCAGTTTCAACTGAAGCGATGGCTGGCTCAGGAAGTATACCAAATCCCCTCCGCTCAGAGTCTATACCACTACAACGACTCCTGGACAATGCCGATGTTCGCCCTCGTGGTAATTCACCGTCCAGCAATCCTTACGCGTTCATTTCCACCAAACACCATGACGATTTGCCCCTCTCCATCCATAACTATGAAGACCGTGCATTTTGGAGTTCTTCACCTTTGTCATCGTACTCTCTTGAACAATTGCAAGCCATCCTCGATGCTCCTCTTCTCTCCGACGATAAGGAGGCATCGCTAGCGTTGACGATGGCTTCGCGTTCACTTGTTACGCACAGATATACCGGCAGAGTCATCTCGCGGTCTTTCTCCAAGTTCTTTAATCTCCAGGAAAAAATGGCCTATCAGCCAACAGGACAAGAGTATGCACATGAAATACAGGAGAAGGTGGATGGGAGCGTCGTCAGTCTCTTTTGGTACGACGAGCACCAGACGGAGATAGCTTATAACCCCAATCGTGCAAACCCGGCGGGAAGATGGTTAGTCGCATCGAGGACATCCTTCAATAGTCCACACACAGACTCTGCCTGGAGGATGCTCAAAAGTCGCTTCTCTGATTTGATCGATGGAAAGAACACCCTGCTCGACAAATCGAAGACCTACGTATTTGAACTCGTAGATCCTAATATGCCCATCAAGATCTTTTATTCATATGGCGCTGACCTGGTGCTGCTGGCCATCATCGGAAAAGATGGCAGTGAATCGAAATGGGGCAGTTCTGATTTCGATCATTTGCCGTTCAGGAGACCGAGGGTTTGGAAGCTTGAAGAATTGTTGGGAGGCTCTAATGTCGACTCAGAGGAAGGGGTGGACCTCAAACAACTTAGCAAACTCGATAGGAAGAACGAAGAAGGTTTCGTCGTCAAGTTCTGGCGGACAAAAGAGGATGTGCATCCTCAGAGGGACAAGCTCAAGCTGGAGAGCTATCTCAAATTGCACAAGCCAGGGAAATCTGGGATCAAAGTAACTGGTGCTTTGTCAAGGATCTCCGCCAAGCAACCCTCCAACTCAAAGCTATCTGCAACTCAGGTGCCCGTATCGGGACCGCCATCCCCTGCTTCCCTGCTCAAAATTTACACTTCACACCGCCTGTCTTTACCATCTTTTGTCGGAGTCGACGAACATATGTCATCACTCAAACGGCCCGTCCTTGATGCCATTCAAAACTTGAACGTGATGGACGACTACGGGGGTGAGGCGTGGCTCACGAAGATCGCCCGTATCTGGGACCGCATGGATGCCTTGTTTTCGTTACACGAAGGAGAATGGAGGAAACTTATCGGGAAACTGGAAAAGGAGGGATTTAGGCCTAGGTCGCAAAGGAAATCTTCTGCGAATTCTGCGCTGCAGTTCGAGAAGCGTTTAGGTAGGGCTGATATAGATCGAACGCTAATACCCCCGTCGAGGGCGTGGTCTGAGGGAAAGAATGCAAAAGAACTGGTGAAACTTCTCGTGGAGAGTATGGACTTTCCATCAGAATTAAAGTCGGAGGACGTCGTGCTGATTGATTAGAGATTCAACTGGACAGATTTTCTATACTTGAGACGATGTATTAAATAATAGTAATGGTCTGAACAATACTTGACAATCAATATGGACAAATCTAAGAACGAGAAAAGATCTTGCAGAAGAGAAGAAATGGAGGAAGAAATTGATAAGTTAGATTAAGGGGTAGCAGCAGTTTTGGCAGGATAATACAGAGGGATAGCGAGTTTTGAAGTTTGAAGCGTTATGGGTGTGGAAAATGAGAAGTCCGTCATTGGTTCCCGGCCAGAGGTAGAAATGCCCGTGCACTGACATCCCTACTCCCAGCCAAGTTCCAACTAGAGAAAATCATTGGCGTCCCTTCGAGATAAAGAGTATTTCGACTTGTCAGCCGAGAGAATTGAAGGTCCGGCCTTCGATATCATGTTGCAAAAGTTCGACCACTCCAACCTCCCAAAAAAAATTCGCCAAAACCACCAGTCAGGTATCCAAAGCTCCGCGATGATATAGAGACAGAAATGTTAGCATAAAAGGGAGGGAAGCGTTTCAGCCATCGACTCAGGAGCTTCCGAGATCAGTTCTGTGGTTTGGATCATATTCTTCTTCGTTGGACGTTTGCGTCGGCGACGGTAGTCCCTCTGTCTCTTTTCGTCCTCATCGACACTGTCACTGTCATATATGCCGTCTTGGGACGTGGAAGTTAGGACTCCAACTTTTGGGACGAAAGGAGAGGCAAGTGGATTGAAGGCAACTCCTGTCCCTGACGAAAACTATGTGAGGAGTAAGCAAAATTTCAAAGTTTTTAGAATTTTGTGTTAAATACTTACAGAATCAAGTTTATCTTTGCCCTTCCGGTCCCGCTCAGCCATGTAGCCTTGGACGACGGAATCAGTCATTGCAAAAAATTCTTCAAAGGTCGTCTGAGCTTCATCCACGGGAACGGGAATCTCTTCAGCGGGTGCGTCAAAGCCGTTTTGGGCGACAGCAACGTCCGCAATGGAGGCCTTTCCTGAGATGGCCGGTATAGTAGAACCGAGAGCAGTATCCCAAGCAACCGCGTCAATATCTCCAGTAACTCCCTTTTCAATGGGAAGGTTCTCTTCAGCGGGCGCGTCAGAGCCGTTTTTGGCGACAGCGACTTCCGCAGCGGAGGAGTTTCCCCAGATGGGTATAATAGACGTGACTCCCTTCTCGATGACAAAGGGTGTCACGTTGGTTTTTTCCTCATCGAAGGGGACGTAAATATCGTCAATATTAAAACTCTCACAAGAAACAAGAGTTTCAACTTCGAATTCGCTCTGCACGGCATCGACAACGAAATCTACGGCGGTAGAAAACATGATTTTCTCCTTTTGGAGATCAGCGTAAATGTCCTCGAGATTGAAGCTGACATCTTCCCGATAAAAGTCGTCGTGATTAAAGCTGACATCGTCCCGGTAGAATGTTTCCGTTGGCCGGAATCCAGATTCATCGAGTTTGATTGGATGGATCAAAGTAGATTCGGCGAGCGGAGGGCCAAGGTCGCGCAGATGAAAGTCATCGTCGGGCCTGTCGATAGGTGGGACAACAGGCTGACTTTTAATCAGAGACGGGAAGGCTGTGGGATATTCAAAATCTGTGTGGGTGGCGTGTTCATGTGGCATCACACTAGATACGACTTGAGGACTAAAATCCCACAGATGAAAGTCATCTTCACGCTTAACGATAGGTGGAACAGCAGGCTGAATTTCGATCAGAGATGGGGAGGTCGTGGATTGTTCAACATCTGCGTGGATGGCGTGATCATGTGGCATCACACTGGATGCGACTGGAGGACCAAGGTCCCACAGATGAAAGTCATCGTCGTGCTCGACGATAGGTGGAACAACAGGCTGAATTTCGGTCAGACATGGGGAGGTTGTGGGTTGTTCAATATCAGAATGGATGGCTTGTTCATGTGGAATTACACTGGATGCGGCAAGTGGAGGACTAAAGTTCCACGGATGAAAGTCATCGTCGTGCTTAACAACAGGTGGGTCAACAGGCTGAATTTCGATCAGAGACGGAGAGGCTGTGGGATGTTCAATATCTGTGTGGATGGGTTCACAGATGTCTAGATAGTCGTTTTCCTTAACAATCAACTGAGGAAGTTCCGTCTGCACGGTAATCTCACATTGGTCGTCGGCACTACTTTCGCATTGAGGGCGCTCGCTAGGTTTGTCAGCCTACAAGTTGTCAGCAAGGCGGCTAGAGAGCTCAAAAAGAACTTACATGTTTCTTCCTGGAAGCGTAGGTATGGTATACGGCAGACAAGAGGTTTAGACTAAGAAAAGCACTCATGATGACACCCATTCCGATGACGAAAAACCTCAAGGAATTCAACTGAATCGTAGCAACGCTCTGCAAGATTTTTTGCCAATTCAGAGGACGAAGGTGAGGGGTAAGAATGTCAGAAGCAAGCTCAGCTTGATGAGAACCGATATCCTTGAAGTGGAGTTCAGTATAACCAGCTGGGCACGGGGCATATTCCACAGCAAGATCTTGGAGAACGCAGATACCCGACGGTCCGCAATCAAGAGGGATGTTTAAAGGTGTGCTAGTGAATTTACCGAGTCGTCTTGGCTTCTGGGCGACTACATCTGAAGATGGGACACAAAAACGAACGTGTTCGTACGGAAGCTGACGATGTTTCGAATTCCTCAACTTTCTTGAGAGCAAACCCAAAACGGCTGCAGTAAGGAGGGCAGCACAAATCGAGGTTTGCTTTTTGGAACTAGCCCAGTTGTCCTCTTCAGGAACAGAAGTGGACGGCGGCGGCGGTGGTGGAGGTGGAGGTGGCGCACCCTCGTTTCCTACCAAGAGATTCGACTGTTCCACCTCTAAGTAAAGCTCGTTAGAATCCTAGTGACTGAATAATTTTATAGCATTGGACGTACTCGCCACCTTGACGGCTTTCTCCTCGACTACCGGAGGAGAAGGATTACCGCCAGAGCCAGAACTTTCATTGTTATTACCGCCAGAGCCAGAACCAGAACTTTCATTGTTATTACCGTCGGATCCGCCTCCATTACGGCGGGATCCAACACGGTTCGAATGGTTAACCGGCGGGCATTGACCAGAAGGGCAACTTGAGCGGAGAGTAGAGCGGCGGTCACCGCCAGCATTACCAGACTCCACACTGGATCCAGTCGCACGGGCTCGCACCATAGAGTCAGATGGAACAGTAGTCGTCGCACCACTGAAAGTTCCACCGCCGTAAGCAAACGGCGGGTCGCGTTCAGGATGGTGACCACTGATAGTACCTAGAACAACGCCAGAACAGAGAGTCGCCAGTGCAACACCAGTGCCGACCATAGTCGACTTGAGCGTGCGTGAAAGTTCGCCATGGCGATAATCGCCTTTGCTGAAAAGCCTAGGGGCAAGCAGTGCTGATGTTGCAAGTCCAGCTTGAACAACCAGAGAAACGGGCGCCTGGGACAGCCCGGGAAAGGTGGTGCCATGGTGGTTGACGGTGAAACCACCACGACCTGTTAACATTATTAAAATATTCAAGGGGTTATAAAAAACTGGGCAAGAAGTGGAGAGTTCGATGGCAGAGTCGACCCTGTATTTATACCGAATTCTCGTTTCTGTCAGCAAATGATCGATCCCCGTCAGAGTGGAGGCTGACCAACTTGAAGTCCTTTCGATTTCAAGTTGGTCAGCCTCCACCAAAACGAGAGGGGTGGACCGCGTCAAAACGTTGCGTCGGCCAGCTATGTGATTGCAAATTGTATGTGGTTGACACCAATAAAAATCGCTGTGCATTATTCAGCTCTAGGCAATGAGAGTCAAATGAAAAGCCATTCACGACAGCAACCAGTCATCTACGGTTAACTTCTTCCATAAATGCTCTTTGCTGAGCCTCCGGTGATGTAAACAAGTGAAGTATACCCAGATATTAGCATTAGCTGCGAAGAACTGCCATCGCTTCCTCCCTTAACCCAGGGACACCATCCACTTGCAGTCCCGATGACCAGCTCAAGGTTGAAGCGGTGTCATTGAAAAAACCTGATAGTCCGTCCACGGGCTTCAAGTACGTCTTCCTCTGCCCGGCCTCATCAAAATCCACTTCATCGTATCCGACCCAACCTTTATGGTCTATTGGCTTGGAATCACCCCAAACTAATTTCTTCCTTGCCGTCACGAGTTCCACCCGGACGAAGAGTGAGGTAGGGATGTAACCCGCCTCGTTTCCTTTTGTGACCAGCGGGGTACGGCTAGCCCATTTCTGTGCGGATGGAGTGGGGCAAAAAAATTTGAGGCCAGATGCAATGCACTTGGCAATATTAAAGAAGATGAACACTTGCTGATCGTCTGCCAGATCTGGAATACCGGATTTTGTAAGAACATAGACATTTCGAGGGAACCGATTGTGAATACCTTCGAGATACTCTTTCGAGGGAATGCCACGGGAGATTTCTATCCAATCGAGGTCCTGTTTAGGAATGCCATTTCGCGCTATATCGAACAGAAATGAGTTAGCGCAATAGTAAACTGCGAGGCGACCTGCATATGTGTCTTTCCCATTCCTCAAGCGTTGTTGCGAATACAGCAATGCCTGCATAGTCCCTCTCAAAAAATGGTTTCAAGACCCAATGACTTTCCTGCGGGTAAGAGCGACCGGCTGAGTTTTTCTATGAAAATTATAGGGAAACATACGTTCCATTGCTTTGCCCGTAACCACCAGAGATCTTCTCCTTTTGATGGGTCAAAGTCAAGCTCGAAGCGATGCTTTCTATCAGTTGACACGATATTTTGAAGTTGGTTGAAGTCCAGTGAATGGAATTCGGGGTGATTCAACTGCGAAAAGAACTCAGGAAATGCCGTTTGCTAAGAAACACTGTGGAACGAACTAAGCGCTTTACAGAAACGTAACCATCTTCCCTGTTTCTGAAACCGTGTTCTCTGCCAACGACGAAGCGCAAGACATACAGTAGAGTTGTTTTGGTTTGTTCAAAACCTTTGGCGTCAATCTGCCGGGTTCCACGGGATGAGTAGATGGTTGAAAACGATCGGTAGGGAGCCAGGCTAGCTATATTTACTGCCACTTTTCGGTATAGAGCACACGATAACGGACCCTCAAATCTGGCTGCACACCGGCGCAGAAATTTGACGAACATCTACATGACTTGTCAAGCAAATAGAAGATAATTGTTCCAGGAAGACACACCTTATAAGGGAACACTGGACAAAATGCTTTGATGCACCCCCCAACGGAATTCCCACCATGTACGCCAGGTTGCATACGCCCGAAGGCAGTGAACTCTGAAATTTTGCAATATATTGTGGCATTGCCACCGCAGGCGACGTTTTGCCCGGGCTGCCCATTTCACCGTTCGGCATCGCGCCAACGTGTTTCCAAAAATAACCGTATTTGAACCCAGTGCTCAGTAAACACAACCCTGACTGCTCATGTCTGAAAATATTCCTTCGTCGTGGAAGTATTTATCTTCATCACGGTTTTCTTCTTTCAAGACTTATATTTCTACCTCGCGGTCTGGATCACCACGACTTGTAATAGGCTCTGGCGACGAAAGGCAAAGCTGGAAGGCTTGGGCGGGTCAGAAAATTCGGGATAGGCGAGGAGCTGCAGGACGGCTTGATAGCAGTGTTGATGCAGAGATTGTGGACATGTTTCCCAGCTGGGCTGCACGGCGTTATGTCAAAGATGCTGGTTCACAAGGTACAACTTGAAGTCAAGAAATTTCGATGATGATTTACGCGTCTCACTGATTATGTCTTTTAGTACCTTCTCCATTTGAAATAGAAGTGTTTGTTGCAGGCTTTGCAAGCGTTCGTCGAACCCCAGAGAATGCATCTCGTTCTCAACGTGCCTTTCTCCACTTGGCGAAGAGTGCGTCGATCCCTGTGTCTTCCCTCGATATTCTTTGACAATGAATATTAAACAGGTTTTGCATCTTTGCCAAAGATTGTGGACAATCCAACAGACGTTGTTGCGAGCGAGTCTTCTTTAGCGCACCTAGCCCCTCAAATGCAAGGGCGTTTGGCCGTTCAACCTGTGCTTCACCGGGATGTTACTAACGACGACCTTGACGTTGAAACCCTTGAACGGGAATTGAATCGTGCGAAACAGAACGAATCTGACGACGATCCCGAATCTTGCTCTGAATTTTCTTCACCCTTGTCTTCTCCTGCAGAAGAACGTCCTGCCCTTAATGGTTTCGAAACCCCGCCAGAAGGACAACCACCACCACATGATATGTCAGGCGGTAGAGCACAATACAGCACGGCAATGGTCCTCAAGCGTTTGCACGATAACTTGGAAAAACGCATCCACCTTCTGTGGTACTCCGCCCTTCCCAACCGCACCATCCGACTGCACGTCTTTGCTGTCCCGGATGAGGATGGAGATCATCGCTCAAAGGATCAAAAAAATTCATCAGATTCAGCGGGACTCTACATTGACCAAGAACATGGTCCTCTCGCTTCACAAGATGTCACAACAGCCGCGGATGGGAGCTTCCAAGCCAAGTTTCGCGTGAAGTGGGAAGACCTGTGCGTCCATCCGCGGGCGTTGCATATCGCTTTTGGAGAGATATTAGTCGAGCATAACTTGTTGGTCGTGGCTCAACTTCTTCCCCCTTCTGTCCGAACTCCTGAGTCGCATTCGCCGTTGAGCTCTCCTTCACGAACGCCGCCACCGACACCATTGGCACCGACCCCTTCATTAGCGTCTATCATCCGCGTACCTATTACACATTCATCCATTCGAGTCATTTCGGATATTGACGACACTATCAAAAACACAGGATTACTTTCAGGGACTCGTACGGCGTTTTACAATGTTTTCGTGCGAGAGCTAAGAGATAGCGTGATTCCTGGAATCGGCGAATGGTATATGAAGATGTTCAGTCGTGGAATACGGTTTCACTATGTGGTATGTATTTTGGCTATTTCGGCCTTGATTAACTTGGGATTCACCATTTTACAAAGTCGAATGGTCCTTTTGCAATTTTGCCTATTCTCAAGGACTTTTTCCGTATATCGCAGTTGCCTCCAGGTATCTCCCCTTGATCTTTTCTTTTTCTTCTAATGTTCAAGTTCAGTTCTTTTTCCCTTCATCAGGCTCACTAAAGCTACGCTCATATGGAGGCCGATCACTATTTGAGGGTCTCCTCACGGCACCAGCCACTCGCAAACGTGGTAATGTCCTAGAAGTCTTGGATTCGTTCCCAGATTCGAAATTCATCCTAATCGGGGATACTGGCGAGCAAGATCTGGAACTGTATGCTGAGTGAGTTGTTTCCCAACTGCCTCACTCTAATTTTTCATTTCAAGTTCATTGCTTACAATTGTATAGAGTTGCACGGGATAGACCTAACCAAATTCTTGCTGCATTCCTTCGCGATGCAGATACCGATTGCTCAAAGGAGACAAAACCATTGCGCGACCCTACGGGATGGAATGTGATAGATGCTGCTGGTACATGTCCAAGTCGACCTTCAGTGTCTCGAAATTCAAGTGCTGCTAGTTCGAGTGGATCACTTGCTTCCTTGTGGAGCAAACTTCCATCTTACAAAGCAACGGATACCATCGGGAGGTCGTCATCTTTGCCCTTCGCTGGATCAGCGGATACCGCAAACCAATCAGAAGGCGAATCATCGACGCAAACTTCGTTCGAAATTGATAGTGTTCCTGTTTCTAATCACGCGGAAAGTGTTTCTCCTAATAATGTCGGAATGAAGATGAAAGATCAAGGGTCATATTTTGGGCTCGGACCTCTCACCTCTCACCCAGAAACGGATGAGTCATTGCACCAGGATATCTCTGTGACACCCACGCTCGATCCGTCCTCACTAACGGTCCCTTCCACATGTCCGCCAATTACAAGGTCTACAAGTCAGCCCTCGTCTTCGTCTTGGTCTTCGCACACCTTGCACTTTAAGTCGAATCTTCGTCACCGAACCACCTAAACCCATACAACCCCCATCAATTACTAACCCGCATCGTTCTTCATCTGCAACTTCGTCTTCAAACTCGCTGCAGATTCCCTCAAGCCCATCCTGCGAGAATGGAAGTAAGAAAACAGGTCAGATGTCGACAACGAAGAGGAGGAATGAGCTGCAGGCGCGGGTATACAGAGCCCGTACCCAGATGCCGAGTCATGTGGTACTGAGAGTTTTCAGAGACCCTGCAGAGTGTGTAGAGTTGGAAGAAATACTAAGTCGAGGGGGATAAGTGACGCAGACGCGGTCTGTAATTATTTTGGCTATAAACGCATGGGACCTATTGAGTAATGTAGATTACTATCATTCTTCAGGTGTTCAAAACGTATATTATTTCGCAACGAGCAGCTGTTCAATTGCAATTAGAAGTCCAATTTCAGCACAATTTTCTTCTTTTCCCCAAAATTGAAGTGGTTCTAATGGGTTATATTTCGCAATGGAGTCTGGAGGCAAACAATGTTATATGTTATGATGTACATCTGGGACTACAATCACTTTCAGGAAAAATCGATAGCAAAGGTATCAAAAGATCAAATGTTAAGGACGGACAGCTTTGTGGAATCGATATCATTTCTTCAACGTCATGTACGAAAATATCGCCCCAAGGTCCACCCAACGTCTTCCACAATTATCAAGGTACTTCTCCACACATCCAGTCAATGTACGTAGAAGAGTGTGATTTCGTGAGATGATCGCACGTATTTCTTCTACAATACTCCGATAATTAGACTGAAAGAGTCAACATCTCACATAAGACGTACCTTGTTTTACAGGTGATCTCGTGGCCTGAAATGCTTTCTCGCCGTCAAAAAGAAAGACAAAATACCGCAGTTGATTGTACAATTGTATATCAGAGTACTATTTCGAGTACATCAGTCGAAGAAAATGTCAAAAAGGTAGCAACTTACCTCAAAGGTAACCCTTCCTCTGCAATCAGTACGAATACACCTGCGACCATATACGCTCATCACCCGCGTTCGATTACCACATGTTTGGTCGTCACATATTGTCCAACTCTCATAGTACTTCGAAACAAATTCACGTATTTGAACCTCAAGCTGTGCATGCAAACTGCCATCTTTGATGGGCTTCAAACATGCATGGCAGAATAGACCCTCTGGCTTAAGAAGTATTTGCTTGGGAAGGAAAGCATAAGCCATAGCATCGTATAAGCAATTCAAAGATGACTTTTACCTCGGGATCGTTTAAAGGAAGAAAGGGTAATTTTCCCTGGCAGTGACGGCAACGCACAATAAAGGCGCTTGCATTCCGGAACCTCTCAGAATCCGTGATCTGCGAGTCCAAGGCAGAGAATGCCCTGTCATCTGTACTACTCGGATTTCGATATCGCATGGGATCAAGTCCTAAAGAAAAATGTCAATCACACCAAAATGAATAGTTTTAAGAAATGCATACCAAGGCACTCGGCCAACCGAGCTCGGTCGGTTCCCTCGATTGGATCGCATAAACGCTCAACTGGGGGCAGAACTTGTTGCGAAAGATAGTATTCGTAATCTAACAGAAATTTAGCGAAAAAAAGGCGGCGTGCCTTGAAACTGACCGATCACAAGCGACGAGCCAGCCTTTCGGAGTTCATCGGGGTGCTTTGCGCGTTCAGCCTGACCGGTTTTCAGTGACTCTTCTCCTTCGGCTAAGCAGAAGATGTACGGTATGACGTCCCCAGTTTTAGCAGATCCACCTCTTTGTCTTATGCGTAGGGCAACTTGGACATGAGGTTGACTTTTGGCATCCGGGTAATCTTCCGGGTTTTTGCCGAGACGCTATTAATTGGCACTTAGCTATGGGAGTAGTGGAAATCAGGATAGTTGCATGCCTTATGAATGATAAAATCATCCATCTTGACGCTACCATTTCGCACACTCTCCCCAACCTTCCTCAAATAGTCGTGGATATTTTCTACCACAGTTTCGGTGGCCTCTCCGGAGAGGATTTGATCCAAGATAAATCTACAAAAGAATTGGGGTTGCAGTCAAAAAGCCAACAGTTCGAAACGTACTGCGACACCTGTTTCGACAAAGCGGAATATTCTCGACGTTTCATATCAAGGCCCTTGACCTCAATGCTAGTTTTTGTTCCTTGCCCGTCTTCCACTTTAATGGCTGCGTATTTTTTCTTTTGAAGCAGCAATAGGCGTTGAAAGACACTATCCAGGTCAATTTCCAAAAGGTTATACTGCTCATTCACTGCTTTCTTGAACATTGCGGAAATCTTCAACGCACTCTCAAAATCAGTGACGTTTGAATTGACGAAGAGGGAGTCAGTATCTCCGTAAACCACCTGCATTGGGGCATGTCAGCAAAGGGGCGAAGGAATATAAAACAAAAGAAAGACTTGGAGATTCAAGTTCTCAGCCAACTCTCTCGAATGGGTCAAAATCGATCGGCCCTTGTGCGTCGTGAGGGCGGCAAGCTGCATTGCGTAGAATCTCGAATACTCGAATCCGAGACAACCATACATGCTATTGGCTGTCAACTTTAGGGCTTGTTGCTTGATATCGAACTTACAGAAACCAATGTCAAAGATTGCTAGCCAATTCAGAGAAAACAATACCTGCATCCTTTGGGCATCAGTGATGTCACGAGCCTTCATTAAGCCTTTGACTTGTCGTCGGCGATTGACGAGCGTTGCGATGAGACGCGGAAGAACGCCCTGAGGAATATCTGACGCAGGAGGCTCTGGAATCCTCTCTTCTCCATTCTTTACGACGAAGTGTGAATTCAGTCTGCAGTCACATAACAGGAATACATACCTCATCTTTTCCCTCAACCGGCTCGACGGTGGTAAAGTCAATATTATACTCTTGAATGATGCTGGGATAGAGGGAGTTGAAGTCCATAACGAGAATATATTTGTCCCAAAGACCTCTTTTTGGCTCCAAAACGAGACCTCCTTTATACTTATCGCGTCTTCCTTTCTTCTTGACTGCACTACCATTTGCGCCTGGTTCATCATTATTTAGATCTTCTTTCACGACAGCTGGCTTCTTTCCGAAAGTCTTGTCAGGGCAAATGTATTTGAGTCTATGGAATTCGTGAAGCAAGATATATTCATTGCGCTCAGCGCGTCCACCGTTCAGTGTTTTGCTCCTGAAATGGGAAGGAAGTTAGCATTCTGATATCATCTATCGCATGTTGCTGACACACCAAGAATTACCGGCGAGATTTGTTAGCTGTTTCGTAAGTGGAAGTATTTGAACCTTGGCTGCAATAGCCATCTGTAGATGGGCATCCAATTCGCAATGTCGAACGAACTTAAGCATAGTTTCTGGCGAGCCGACACTACCATCCATTCTGCTAGCTGTGTCATCTGGATCATAATCCTCCCGCTCAATTTTTAGGTGTGTTTTACACATTTCCGTCAAGGACCATGTCGTTGATGCTATCATGCTCTACGTGTACTTGAGTAATCGGCTTCCAAAGGTAAGTGTCATGTTTGGTGACTGACCTTGGCACCGTCACTTGCTAGGTCACATAGCAGACGGCCATTCAGGAACTTCAAATTTGTCCCTTGTTTCCCGATCATAGGCCATTTCGAACGTCTAAAGCGTCCTAGACGTGACCAATGATCAGCTTTCAGGTCCCGCATCCGATGGAGAAGGACATCTAAGGACACTCCTAGAAATTCATGGCCTACAATGATGTCAGGATCTGCCTTAAAGATAGTCACTGCGCGAAAAATCAGATTCCATTCAAATGAAAGAAAGACAACTTACTTAAGAGGCTGCTGAGCAACATTCGTTCGTTTTTCATAGGCATAATTACACCCTTCGAACTGGTTTTTGCTTGCTTCTCAAAATTCGAGGGGAACTGATCCAGAGGTCGAATGAAGGTGTGCACAGTGCACTTGAGTCGCTCCGGGGGAGTAGGATCGTCAATGTGCACTTGCAACTCATAAATAAGAGATTCCAATAAAACGGGAAAAGGACGAACTGTCATGCCAAAATCGTGCAGTAGCACATAGGACTTCTCGCTTGTTGTCTTGATAATTCACAATCGTACGGACACTTAGGCTCAGTACATTTAGAGGAGGCATATATTTTGGAGCATCGGGGTCAGTGTCAGGAAAGGGATTGAAGTCTTTAGGATTCGACACAGTCACTTCAACTTTGCACCAGGAAATCTGTAAAGATGATAATAAATATTTGAAATTGATAGAAGTCGTTACGCACTCCTTTGTAGTCGACTTCAGGATTTTTCATTTGAATCCAACATGGACCCATGATTTTCCTCTTAAGGACAAGCAACTCAAACGCGCTGGTATTGGTACCCAAAATGCGTGCAATGTTTTGACTGCAAGCATTGTCGGGGATGACCTTCTCTGAACAATAAAAGTATAGTGGGTTACTCAAATCGTTTCATTGAAAAGACATTGCTTACCGTCAAACCGGTATACCACTTTCAGCCACTGACTTTCACCACGGGGTATTTCTTCTCCAAAGGCGTACTTTCGTTTGACAAATTTGCCGCGCCAGGATTTGACCCCGATTTCCTTACGAATGGTATCCAAATCCTCGTAGATGTCTTCGTTCGAAGGTACAATGTCAGTGTCCACGAGTGTGTCGTCGTCGGAAAGTTCTACTCGTTTCTCTCGTGGGAGGACGAACAAATTCCGCTCGAGATTCAGTACTGCGACGCAACACGAGACCCAAGCACCAGTTGATTTGTCTGTAAGTTTTCCAGTAAAGTATAATTTGCCATCAAGTTCGAGGTAATCGAGCCAGAAGAAACGTAAGGATCCATCGGCTTCAAGTACAGAGATATCAACTGGATTCGTGCTACCGGAGCCACCGGAAAGAGGCCCGAGTGTTTCCTCTGTTTCAACTGCCAGCGACTCGTAAACGGATAACCAAGAAGGTTTTGCATCTTCCTTGATGGGAATAGCGGGTTTCGAAGAAATTAATTTCGTAATGACCACATCCTTAATCTCCTTCTTCAAGGAAGGTTTAAAATCAAGGTCGTCATCAGTCTCCATAAACTCGTCCATATCGATATCACCGTACATGTTGTTGGAGTCTTCTGAGTCCAAATAGGTGAGATGTTCAGTTGCATACGCCATCTCAGTATCGCTCGTGCGGAGACGCTTCTTTGGGCTCGTGTAATCATCGCTAGATGGAACACGAACATCTTCTAGCGGTCCATCTGAAGAGAGTTCGTCATCATAGGATGGCTTGTGACGATACCTTTCATTGGGCCGTTTCAGTGGTGAGGAGTCAAGATCGTAAACTGGGGAAGGTTTTCGTTTTCGGGAAGCTAGTGGAAAGGGATTGACGGGAGTGCTGTCCATATTGCCGAGAATAGAAGCCATGAGTGCCTCTTCCTGCTCCGCTGAAACAGCAGGGCGATAGGCACTGATAGATGCCAGTGGAGCCATAGATGGGGGTTTGGGTTTTTCTTTTAATTTCGTGGCCACTTTCTTTCCCTGCTTTTTGGCTTTTGATAGGTCAGTAGAAATAAAGGCCAAAGTGATGAGGCGCACATCGCCGTCTATCATCCTCATCGTCTGACTCTTCGATTTCGCCATAGCCGCTCTCCCAATCATCCATCCCATTGTCCACATATCCTTCGGCCCCATCGTCTACGACAAAGTCATCCCTTTGAAGGCGACCCTTTACTATGCCCTTGAGCGCATCTTCGGAAACCTCATAGTAAATGTCCTCGTTCTCCTCCTGTGGGTGTCCAAATGGTAAGGGCACAGTATTTTTGAGCGGTTTGTATAAATAAAAAAACCTTGAGAATGCGTTTTCCACCTTCACGAGCTTTTCTGTACTCTGCGAGTTTTTCGAGCTTGTTTTGTTTCTCGCGTCGGGAACGCTCTGCCATTATGATAAGTAAGTGAATCAGGTTAAGAAATGCGAATAGTTCTATGACCTGCCAAGGTAAACGCAGTCACAACTTGTAACGTAGAAACTCTTCTTATGTAATACACATCGGAAGCTATCATTGTGGCTTTGCATAACTAATCGATGGCTGGAGTGCCATCCTGGCCTTCATTGTATAATCCAGGATTTGAGATCCTGCACATTCAACACCATCCGCCTACTCACCTCGATGGAAAATATCTTTTTTATGCAAACGGTATATAATTTTCTGTTCTTATGACAAGAATTCACTCGATTAACTTTAGACGTCTTTCGTTTTACGCTTTATTGGACTCTGGTCTTCTACATTCCTCCTTGCGTAATCTGTGGCCTCTATGCTTTCTGGAATTGTGCTTTCCCGCCTCCTCCACGTTACTTTGGGGCTTCACATACCCTTCTAAATGAATTGCCACTATCTACCATGGATCCGGCTTTGCCTCATTCGAAAGCGGCCGCTCAACTTACCCCGCCCATGCAGAGTATAAAGACCAACGAGCGACGATCAAGAATGACATTTGCTATTATTGTATTGCTATCATTTTTTTCACTGAGTCTGGCCGGCGCTGTAATTGGATCCGCGATCCTTGGGTTTGCGACATTTGGTTTATTTAAGTCTGCTAATTATTTTATTTCAACGTACGTTAGTTCCTTTCGTTGCTTAACACTTCTTTTTCTGATTGTTCAGAACAGCTGGGTACCATTCCTACTTGCTGTCATGCAAGTTTTAATTGGGTTCCTGAGGTAGGCAGAAAATTTGCTCTTCTTGCTGAACGCTAATAATCCACTTCAGCATTTGGCCGTCTATCATTGAAATCATTTGAACCTTGTCTTTATTACTTGTTGAATTTCTTATAACATCCTTGCATCCGTATGCGATCTTTGAGTAATGTGGTGGCATGTTTGGTCGAAAAACGGCCTTATCGTCAAGTTAACGATCGTAGCTAAGGTAGGGGACATGCACATCCAACCTACATCACATGCTGTGACCTTTCCGTGACTGATGTCATCCAAATTGGGAATAATGGCTTGAAAACGCTGTAAATCATTGATTCAGAGAGCTGCAGCGTATTTATTGTAAATCGGCTTCCTGAGAATTAATAATACATATATATATATCTGCCAGAAAAAAAAATGGAACCTCTATATCGAAATTTGAGAGTGTTATTGGACAATCAGTAAACAATGACTCGGATAACAATAGATCACGAAACAATTGACGGAAATGACAAAGCGTCCGCAAGGCAACGGTTTAAACAACGTGCGCCTTTTCTAGCTCATCCAAGATGCTCGCTGGCAGCACCCGATGTCCGCGATATTTCCTCGCAGCCCATGCTGCCTGCCTGCCGTTCAACCCTCTGCTGTATGCATCCATAAATCGTCGTGATCGATTCGAAAATTTCCTCATCGACTCCAGTGGGATTGAATTGAGGGCCGTAAGTGCATTCTTCTGCAGAACATCCTCGCGAGATGATTCGGGGTTTAACCGGTAAATTCTCTTGGCATACCCCCAACACTGTTCGATGAAATTCAATTCACAGTGAAACTTCGGGAGGAACATGACCTTGAATCCATAGGCCTTGCATGTTGACTCGAGGAGTGATTCTACCGCAACAAAATCCGGCTGATTGTAGAGAATTCGGCGGCAGCAACAAGTAGTCAAGCCAGGTGCGCACTTGAAGTCTTTACATTCCGCCCGAACCTTGCTCATATCACCAAACCCACGCTCTTGTAAGACGACCGCCATGCCTTTGAAGATGCCCGCATGTTCATGACCCTCCGGGAAGTAAAGGGGCTGCGGTGTTCCATCTGCAAGATGCGCATCGGCCATGCGAATTTTGATTTTCTCCGGTTTGCCATCAGGTTGGTACTCGATCTTCCCGGTAATTGGATTTCTCTTTGTCGTTTCAACCCCCCAGTTTGTGCCAGCTTTAGGGATGTTTTTCGGCATACGACGGGCAGACAGTGCATCAGGAGCACGCTTGAGGTGAGTTGACGCATTGTCATAGATAAACACATGCTCGTATTGTGGATAAAATTCTTGCAGGATTGCCATTGCCTCCGCGGCTTGATTGCAGATTTCTTCATACGTGAAGTAGCCATCTCTGTTCTTGCCAGGGCGCATTACTTTGCGGGCACCGCGCTTTCCATCTGGTGATTGAAGCCATCCAAATCTGGCTGAGACAAAATCTGCGATCATGAGCGATGCGCCTTCTCCCTTCGTGTACGGTTTCGCTGGTGCATCTTTATGGTACCAACCTCGCTTTCTCCGGTCATGAGCGTAGAAAACCGTTTCGTCATGGAACCATGCAATGACCTCGGATTCAAGGCCTGGCATTCTCGGCCCAGGGTTGCACTCCTTCATCACGTCGTCTCGGACCCAATTTGCCATCCGTTGCTCAATCCGGCGCCATTGAGGCAGGAAAACTTGTTCCCGGTAGTAGACAACATCTTCACGCTCATGGCCATCAGCGTACTGACCTTTTTTAGGTGCTGCCCAGCGGTATCCAAGTGTATTGAGATATCGGCGAGCCGTCCGCTCTGAGATAGGTCTTTCGATCCCATGTTTTGAGCGTATGGCATCACTGTTAATGTAGTTCATGAGTTTTTTAGCAGAAATCTCTTTACCGATCTCCATCAGATACAGGCTGAGATCGTTGGTAAGGTCCTCATCAACAAGGATAGATTCGTTCCAGTTTCCGTAAGGATTTACTGGTAAGAATGTTCGGTCCTGGATAAACTGACGGCAGAGCACGCGTAGACGACGCGCGCAATAATTTCCGTGACCATTCGAAATTGCAGCCTGAAGTGAAGAAGCCGCCCATGCACCATATGTGTGTGATAATGGCTGAACGTAATTGTTCAGCATGGACTTCATTGCCTCCATCTGTGAGTGCACAAGTGAATTAAGTTTGGGGTCGATATAACCCCGTCCTTTGTTTCTAGATGGGTGAAGAAGCTTGTGGAGGTCATCTAGCGCATTCTGTGCTTGCACAAGAGTTGGCGCTGCACGCTCCTTGCCTGGGTACTGAGCATCAGATTCCCTGGCTTGCTCGTGGTCAGTGCTTTCATCCGAAGAGCACTCATTTTCCGTATTTGGTGAACTACGCTGCATCTCCGAGTCTCTTCTGACTTCAAATGCACCATCCAGGTCTTCTTCAAGTGGGGGGTCTGGCTCCTTTATGATGATCCGAAACTCGTGAAAGGAAGGTTTGAGTTCCTCAGACTGTTTTCCAGCATTGGATTGGATCTGACATTGGAACGTCGACTGCAGCTCTTCTACCATCTCCTGTGGAGTCATTCCATACAGTTGGCCTTCAATTTCAGGAAAGAGAGTAGGCTTTACACCTTCAGGTCAGTAAAATGTCATTTCATAGGTTGTATCATACGCAACTGATTTATTCTCCTTCCCTGTTGTTGAAGTCTTTTGTTCTCTCTTCTGCTTTTTTTGAGGTGGTCCCTCGGAAAGCTTTTGTAGATTTGAAATGCGAGTAAGTGTTGCAAGTGATTTACGGCCCATAACGCTGTGGAATGGATGCTATGATTGACGCGATGTGGACTCTTTTAGTATTTGCCCAAAAACTCTTTCAAAAACTCATAATTCCATCAAATTATTGTACAGGGACGTGTAGAATTTATTTTTCAACGGATCTCAGGAGCTATATTTTGTATAATTTAAGGAGAAAAATTGCAAACACGCTTTTTTATGAAAATTAGCGTGATCCTTCCATTTTGAGATTTTGTCACATCCGTCATGTGATGTAGGTTGGATGTGCATGTCCCCTACCTTAGCAAATACGTTCCTTAATAACATGAATCAAATACCAATTGACGATTCATCTACAGACGAAGACACAGCGTCGCAGACTACTGAGGATGACCCTCAAGTCCCAGAAAATAAGGGACGTGCACCAGCTACAACACTTGCGCCTTTACCTGTTGCTACACAATCTTCTGCTATAGGATCTCAGCGTGTTAGACCCAACTACGCGCTCCAACATGTTCTTAGAGGTCATACACAATCGATATCGGCCGTGAAATTCAGCCCAGATGGGAAATTGCTTGCTTCATGTGGTAACTGTCGCACCAATTACTATGTTTGAAAATATTCGAGGCTCTTAAATTCTCAACAGGTGCAGAAAAAGTGGTTAAGATATGGTCACCAGAAACAGGCCAATTCATGAAGAATTTAGTAGGACACACACAAGGATTATCAGACATTGCTTGGTCTGGCGATAGCAAATATCTCGCTTCAGCTTCAGATGATACCACGATCCGAATCTGGAATGTAGAAAAGGTAACTCTTCTCATTCTTTTTTTCGTGCAGAGACTAAAACATTACACGTATCTAAGGGTGCCATGCACAAAGTGCTGAAAGGGCATGCGAAGTGGGTGTTTTGCATAAACTACAACACGGCCTCAAATCTACTCGTGTCGGGCGGTTGCGAAGGAGATGTAAGGATATGGAATGTGGCTCGAGGTGGGCTTCACGAAACCCCACTTTACTTTACCCTTCGTTCATCAAGTATACAGGAAAATGTATGAAAACCTTGCATGCGCACATGGACTATGTCACGGCTGTTCATTTCAACAGAGACGCATCTCTCATTGTGTCTTGTGCCCTTGATGGTTTAATGTACGTTACACTTGCCTGTCAACCGATGACTGTCTACGACTCCTCTTTCCACAGCCGAATTTGGAATACAAGTGACGGCCAATGCCTCAAAACATTGGCTGAGGGACATGATGCAATTTGGTATGTACAATTTTTATGTCAAGTGTTTTTCTTTCTTGTTAACCAACAACATCACGACGAAACCACTCTTCTGAACAGTCAGCACGTTCAATTTTCCCCTAACTCCAAATATATTTTATCCACGGCTCATGATAGCGCTATCCGTCTATGGGACTATCAAACGACGCGCTGCCTGAAAACATATACCGGGCATGTCAACTCAAAGTATTGTATATGCGCTTGCTTCAGCGTGACGGGTGGAAAATGGATTGTGGCTGGTTCCGAGGATCATAAAACATATATATGGGATTTGCAGACACGCGAGATCGTTCAGGTTCTCGGGGGTCATACAGGTATGTCCTGCTGGACCTTACATCTTTTTTTTCACTGAGAATCGAGCGTCACTTGCAGATATTGTTGTTGCAGTAGCAGTAAGTTGTTTTGTGCACTTATGCACATGTTGGAGGCGTTGACCATCTCCCAAGACTCATCCCACACAAAATATGATTGCCACGGGTTCAATCGACTCCGACTTGTCTATCAGAATTTGGGTAGACCCAGGAACAAAAGTCTCTTCGACTGCTTGAACCCTATATGAAATCTCCATAATTTTTGTCATACCAGTGTAACTATATTTTATCCTTATCCAAATGTATTACTGTTGTTTGTACAGTGTTTCCCGAAAAAAAATTGCGAGGTGTAGAAAGCCCGTGTAGTAAATACTTTGTAGCAACATTGTATTGGTACCTCTATCAACGATAGAAGGCATGATCATGAGCATTTTACTTCAGGGGTTCCGCTTGCAGTAAATCTACATTGTGGTCAGTCAAAGAAATCTCAGGTAAGTAAGAAAGCCACCATTAGCAACCGCTTTGTCGGCTTCACTCAATCCAGAATCATGAGCTTCCAGGAAGGCATCAACCTGAGGGTCCAAATGTTTTAGACCAGAGGTGAGATGCACATTTTAAATAGACAAACCTCATCCATGACCTGGTCATCGTCGGCGGCTCCACCAAGATCGTCATACTCTTCTTCATCGTCTTTGGCATCATCGATGGCAAAAGGTGTACGTTCCATAAGAGCAGCCGCAGCATTAACCGCCTGAAGTATGGGCATTGCGGACAGACCGCCAGACTCCGGCACACTCATCGTTGGTTTCGGCAGCTCAAGATCGGTCTCAACTGTCAGGGCTGAACTGGATGAAGGTGCCAACGTTGATATACTCTCGGTGTCTTTGAGGCTTGGCTCCGAAAAGGATTTGCGTATCGTTGGGGTGAGCAATGATTCGCGGGCTTTCGGTTCTTCCAGCTTGGTATACCTGCCAATAGATGGTCTGTGGATAACCTGAAGAAATTTGTAAAATCACAGAGCTACGGCATTCAGAGAACTGACTTGATGTTTTCCGATAGTCTTTCCGATTTCATCCGTAAACATGTTGAAGATCTTCTTATTACTATCGGTGGCAATCGAAGACCAGATGTCGCCTAGGAAGCCTGTGGCCACTGGAATGTCTAAATCGGGTATAGAATTTAATTTGAATGACTGAGAAAGGTCGGTCTCAAAGAACGATTCCAAAACTTCATCGGCCAGTACAACCATGCGGAACCTGATGGAATGTTAAAACATCTCTCAACGAAAAGGAATGGGAAACTAACGTCGCAAGGTTTAGGTAAGGTTGATTTGATTCTATGGTCAACGAAGATGAGGTCTGAACGTCGTTGTTCGTCTGTTCGGATTGAGGTAAAAGAGCATCTCCATATTCAAAGGCATTAGACATAAAACGGCTGACAGCGCCTAAACAAGCATCCCCTATCTCAAACCGGAAGATGAACTTGAATGGGTGGAAAGATCAATAATAAATGTCAAGTGGAGTACAATGCACAAAACTCACAAGCAGTGACTCTGACAAAGTCAATACTTCATCCTTCGTAAGGTGACCATCTCTGTTCTTGTCGTGGAGGTTGAAAAACCATTCTATGTTCTCCATCAGGTCATTGAACATGACGCCGTCCAACCCAGAGACGAGATCCTAGTTGTTTTCAGTGAGATGATACTATCTTGCAAAAATCTGAGCGCTCACTTGGAACGACAGTGCACCGTGACAACCTGTGTCCCAGAAATAGAACAGACGATCAACGAACTCATGGTCCGCGACCTCTCTGTCCATCCGTTGCTATAAAAAAAAGTCTGACTTTGGATCCCAATGATGTAAATAAGAACTCCTACTTGAAATCCGTTCATTACAATCTTATCAACCCTGGCCCATGTTGCTATCTCGCTGAGGAAATGCCTGAAAGTCTTGAGGCCTATTCTCGTTTCAGGTTTCTCCTCATGACCATCGCCAGTCGTAAAGAGACTCGGAGGCGGAGCGGTGGCTGGTGGCGGAGGTATAACGCAGATTGCACTATAGAGAGCGTCATAGACCAGACCAGCTTGTTCTTTATTGAACCGTCCGAGACTCCTGAGATTCCGAACGGCACCTCGTTTCGCAAACGACTCGATGCTATGAATGATATCACTTCTGAACTTTTTGCGCTCGGCGAGGATGATATCATCCGTCACAATAGAAAATTCCCTGAAAGAAATCAAGAGTAGCTCTTGGAAATTGGTTATAGCTCGTGCTCGGGAATCAGAAGAATTGGGATGTGCCGATTCTCCTAGAGATGCGAAGTAGTCTCGCATGAGGCTGTACAACCATAAGCGTTAGCCTATCATCGAAGAATAGACTAAACACCTACTTTAGAAAACCTCCATCATCCTGTATCTGAAGAAGCTGCTCTCCATTTATTTTCAAAATAGCTGAAAATATACGCTGGTCGGTATATCGAGAATTGTATAAAAAAGGACAAACCAAGGCTAAATGTCTACATTAGTCGAGTACGGTTAAATGACTGCTTTACCACGTACCCAACTTGGAACAGGACTTTCGGACCCATACAGAAAAAGCAATCGACGATCCGGAAAGCGAATATCATTGGCATGCTATTTATATAACTGAAAGATCATGAACATCAATAAAACACAACCAGCGAACTAAATACTTACAGACTCAGGAACCAAGGTAACGAAGCCACAGAAAGTTGCACATCAACAAGTTGGAAATGGTCGTGGATCATAGGTAGATATTTTTGAACAAGCGACTCGAACACTCGCTGATCTAACAAAGTGCCGTGCATAGAAGTTCTATCTTCGTGTCAGATACTGCAGATACTGGAATAGAAACACCGATTACGCATAATAACCAGGTAGCAAACGAGTGCAGAGGACTTCAAGTAACCAGAAAGCTTGTTCTTCTGACATATAGCTAGAAGACTAGTCAGGCGCAGAATAGGGTAGAAATGTTAACGTTACATTAAGATGGCTGCAGCCAGGATGTTCATAGCCTATAAGACGTTTAAGCATCTCAAATTCGGAAGAAAGACGACCCTACTTGACAATACCCAAGCTCTGGATTCATGAACGAATAAGCCCGGAGCACACGTCTCAACGCACTGATACCTTCTTCTGACTGGTATCCAGCATATTCAGGAAGACTCCGATGCAAGTCTTTTTCGATGTCATCTGTGCTAGAGGTGGTTCGCCCTTTGTTTTCTTCCAGTAGCCGTTCATAATAACCAGGATTCGAGAATCGAAGATACATTGAACCTGATAACGTCTCCCACATCTCTCCTCGTAGCCTGTTCGGAAGACCGACCTGAACAAGACGCGTGCACTGCGGATAGCGGAGAAGGGTAAGATTTCGACCATGACCTAGAGGGCAATTGACATTGGAGACACTTCAGCTTCCTATGAGGAAACTTACTCTTAAGGTATGACGTCCAAAGCTTGATTTTCGACGCCTCACGCAGTCTTTAACCAAGTCAACGGTATTGTCGATAATTGATCTAACCGACACTCACTTTTTTGGGTCTCCAGGAAACCTGAACTTCAAACCTAGGCCACCAAGATAAGTGACTTCCGGCTCCTTGGAACCACCGTCTTTGTCCAACATGATCAAACTTCCATCTTCGCGTTCATTCTCACCAGCAGTCGACGAATCAGTGACAAGGACCTCTGAATAACACGTCTTAACGAAATTCTTGACAATCTTCATCCGCCCTCGCTGCAATTCCGATTTCAGAGAGTCGCGAAGCAACGAACAGAAGAGGTCGGCTGTGGGACGTAGAGACGTCAATTGTACGATCTGGAACCAAATTATTGAACTTTGAATCCAGTGCAGACGTCTGTAAACTGACAATTTTCAATCCATGCCACAATAATAGGCTCAGCGCATAAACTCCGGCACGAGCATTCAGCCTTTCCACTCTTCGAATGGTAGAGAGAGGGATCGTGAATCGGACAGACTTTTTGTCAAGAGACGCAAATGCAAGATATGGAGACATTATATGAAGCTTTCCTGCCTTCAAGGATTTAAAGCTGTATGACTTCCTCAGACTCTGCATTAACGACCACTCACATATGAATCCTCTACCTCTCCCAAACTCAACACAGCATTGATATCCATCTTGTCTGTATCTTGACTACGACTCTTCTCTACTGACGTTGCGCCATTTTCAGAAGGGGAGATAGAAAAGAACAGCTGTGTTAGTTCTTCTTTAGTTGGCTCCTTGAAATTTCGCAGTGCGGTGGAAATAGTGGTCATGCTTTACGCGAAAAAACAGCGAAAGTGTTGGGAGGAATGTGTAAATATGGATGTGGTATCAGGTCGTCGTAAAAACGGCTATTGGCCGCCCATCAACAAATGCTATCTATATCTGGTCACAGTGGTCAGCCTGTTTTTCCCCTCATTTTCATCGCGGGATCCTCATCGTCTTTCTTCTATTTCAAAAGTAGTTCCTTCCTCCCCCTTTCAATAGTAAAGATGCACGGACCAAAAAGTAGATGATAAAAAGAGAGCCTCGACTTCCCCACACTGATTCCTAAGATATTCGCCTTTCGATATGTCTGATCCTGGAGCGCATATCAAAAATCCCGGCCATGCAAGGGTCAACGGTGGCATCATTTATTATCTTCACAAGGCTCCTACCGATCAGAATGCACTCAGGTATGAGCTTCGAGTTTTAGAGGCGTTCTTAGCTGAGTGGAACGCGGATCTGGGAGTACGTGCTCCTTTGTACAGCGACACGATGGCTAACTGAGCCGCCCACGCAGGATAGTCATGAAGCTCCGGGGCCTCTTTTGCCTTCAGAGACTAGGGCCCCGCCCCCTGCGACCCACCTGGTTGTGATGTTCGTCTCAATTATGTTCTCGTAGACTATGCTGTTTGTCTAACTCGGAAACAGTGCCGACAACCATAAGTCTACACACCCAAGGTTTTCCGGTCAGGGCAAACACATATCGCTTTACGTATGTAACGATGCCAACTGGGCACTCGACCCCCACGAATACGGGGCGGCCGTACATGTTTTCGCGGTCAATGGAGACCCGGAGAAGGGTTACAAAGAATACTTCACGCATAGGCATGGCCGGCAGAAGCTCAGGAGCGATGCCATCAGGGACTCGCTCGCGCAGGCAGAGGCAAAGGACTTTGGAACATTGGGGCAGGGAGACTTGGCTTGAGAACGAGAGTTTCTTGTACTATTTTAGTTTCAATATTTGCTTGTGAGACAAGCGGCTTATGTTCTAGCAATAAGGAATGTATGAACTCGAGTTTTCCACTCTCAGGTTGAACGCATACATTTCAGTTCATATAGTTATTGGAACCACGGAGCTCGCAAAACCTCTGGCGCAGTCGGCCGTTCCGCGGGATCAAGAATAAGCACCTTCCGCAGGAGTGTAATTAATGCATCTGTGTCCGCCTCATCAGCGCAATTCTGGCGAAGGTATTTCCGACGCGATTCCCACCACGCATCCGCACCACTGAGAGAGACTTGTGGTGGATTAGATAGGCTGGAATGCCACATCTGCCATTCTGACGGTAGCGAACCAGCCATGACTACCATTTTATATGGAAGGGCAGACATACCCAACCCATAGAAGAGTGGAGACCCAGTCACGATCTCGTAGATCTGAGCCCAAGGGACAAAATTAGTATATGATAAAGAGAATGGGGTCGTACGTACAGCAGTGCCCAGGGCCCAGACATCAGCTGGAAGATCGACAGGCGGATTGTTTTTCTTCTCAACGGTTCGGGCGAAAGCGATCTCTGGCGCACAGGCTTCGACGGCACATTGGAAGCTTAGTGGCAGCGTCCCAGCTTCATGAGCTGTGTAAGGTATAATCAACAATTGGACACTGTCACTGAAGTCTGGCTCACCACAGCCATAGTCAAATATCTTTGTTTGAGGGTAGCTTGATTCCGAGTTGACGAATTTGTGATAGTAGGCTGCAATATCGCATGGCGCTACTACGTATGAAGGTAGTGAAGATGTTTTCTTGGCGGGAGAGGTGGGTAGAACGATGGTAAGATCGTGTGAACTGAGGTCTTGCATGATGTCGAGCGCGTCCTGGTCTGCAAGCTGTGGAAAGGCAATGCCGACGTTCCCTAAGTGGAGATCTGGAGAATATATCAGCATTGTGTTCAAAATATTGTGGGCGAATAACCTACATACCTCCATGAACTATTCTCTTCGAATGTAACTGTGCTACTCCTTGCACCAGGCCATGCGCAATACATTTGCGCCAGCGTGGGGTGTATTGAAAGAACAAAAGCGGAAGTATAGGCACCACAACCTCAGTCACCAGGACAGAATGGGTGCCATTTGGGCCGTGCAACATGAAATGGTCCAACAACGTCAGGACATGACTTTTTGCATCACCGGTTTGAACATTGGAGGCCGCTTCGAGCATGGCACTTTCCCTCCCCAGATTTCCATCAGATTCGGCTGTCGTGACCTTGACCGCAACGAATGCCTGGCTCAAATCTGTCTTCTGGGCAAGCCAGACGGTCGCGTATGACCCATAGCCAAGCTTGTGTACGATCCTGTAATGTGGCTCATTTAGTGGGCCAAGGTGATCACCAATAAGGATTGGGTGATAACCGCCAGAGATATAACGGGTAACATCCTCAGTGGTCTCCATTGAATCAAAGTGAAAATCATCAGGGAGCCAGACGGGTGAGGAGAGCATCCTAGAGTACGAATTTTGTAGTCAAGTACTTGCGACTACTTCGTCAATGACTCGGACCAATTATTCCTATATTGGCCAGCCAAGCCTTTTTACATTGGAAAAGTGATTTCTCAGAGGCCAAACGGAACCTCACAATATTGTAGCTTTGTCAAGAAGAACCGTGTATATATTTAAGTGAGGGTTTAGTGATCTAATTCAGTGTTCAATCGGATGTGAACACTAGCAACAAAAACGGCTCCGTTCTGCCCAGTCTTTCTGTACTCAGTCCATCCAAGAAATATAGGGAAACTAAAATGACGACCTTTCATACTTTGCATCCTTGTTGCATCCACAGCAAAACACAAATAGATCACCACAGAAAGTACTGTCTCTCCCTTTTTCAAGAAATTTCTTCCTTATGTATATGGAAACCAGCCTGCTAGCTATGAACAAATGGTCAATTGAATCTGGCCATCAAACTCCTGAGGCTTAAATATCAATAATGCTGAATGATTTGTGGTACATGGGTTCTCCATTCATTTCAAATGCTATATAGTCCAAAACAGAAACTAATGCCAGTAACAGTAAGACGAGCATAAGAAAAAGAGAACAATGCCTCCCTCATTAAGGGCGAAGGATATTGATCATCGAAAGCACGAAAGCATTGCATAAACAGAGCAACAAACAGTAACGAGTGTCGACATAGGTGTGTAGTCACAAGTAGTTGGATGACTTGAAGCCTGACGAATGTCGTGAATAATGCATGTCGTGAAGATTAGCTGCATTATATGGTCGTGCAGCTGCCACTCCAGGTGGACTTGTAAAGCCAGACGATAAGCCACCTCTAATCAAATGCGCCATCCATTACGTCGAAGTGACACCTGTGTGGGAGATGACATAAAGACTCATTCATATGGGGGAAAACATACCGTAGTCGAGGTTTCGCAACACTATAACTTACTTCACCACCGGTCCGCGAAATTACGACGCGTTTGAAAGCACCGAGCTTGTCATGAAAGACGCAATGATCCAACTCGTAGAGGTTAGGACACCTCAAGGTAAGCTCCCTGAAGAGTTCATGCACACTTAAGTTCTTTACAGACGACCAAAGGCCGGATCCGCGGAAAACCCGCAGCTTCTTGAATCGAGGGAGGATATCAAGCCATTGATCCTAAAGCCCATAAGTATGGAATTCGTGCATTGCAGGAATAGTCGGGACAAACCTCAGACACAGGCACGTGATAATAAGAATCCGATGGGAGGTGTGTAGGCGGCAATGACAACCACTCAATATTTGGAAAGGCGTCGGCGACTTCATATAGCGTCGAGATGTCAAAAATATGCAACCTAAGTTTTCTAAGGCAAGAACGATCTAGGCATTCAAGATCCAGAAGTGATCGAGCATCGAGAGAAAAAACATCCAAGGAATTGATCTGACGACGGATCCTCGGAACTTCAGGTAGGGGCTCTGCCGAAAAGTCGGGACCAGGGGACGAGGGTCCTTTTGGTGTGGAAGGTGTCGCTGGAGGTGTGGGAAGATTCATGGTTGAACCAGCTGAACTGCCGGCACCATAGTTTGGGTCGTCCAGAGCCATAAGGAACCGTTTGTTAGTAACAATGGACTTGAGGTTGGGAAGGGCGGTGGGAGGGATCCATGGGTTGCCGATGGGAGACCAATTTAGCTCTTCGATGGATGGGTGATTCTGAAGGAACAAAGCCCGACTCTGGTCGATTGTCGTATTTGCACCTGATTGCATGACCAACTTCAGCTTCTTAAGATTTGGTAATTTACATTCCGCAAGATGATAGAATTCCAGAGGTACTTCGAGATACTGTGACTAAATTAGAAAAGAAACACTTCTACACATCTTTATCACTCACCTCCAAATTTGGAGACTTGGCAAGCAAAGCACAAATGTGCTTCGAATTGCCAATCTTTGCCCATGGGTCACCGGAAAGAGTTAAGGATCGTAAATTGCCAATTCTCCATAACTGATCACTCTTCAATGTGACAATAGAATGCGACTGAATTGTAGTGACTCACTGGATACGAGAGACTCTTTGGATCCTGTATTGAATTAAGAGCATGCATCGCAAACTTGCCATTGAGATAAAGTGCTTCTAACGCAGGCAATCGACTGACAGCGCTCAGGACCGCATTTTCGTGTTCGGGATGCGATGTGGGGCGCTCATGGAGAGGATTTGCCATCCAAGACCAACTGAAAACCCGAAGACGACACATATTGCGCAAAGCAATGCAGATGTTGCGTATCCTGGTGCTCTCCTCTGCATTTTCCCAAGTTCTGCTCAGGGAGTTGTCGATGAGCGTGGTGGGGTAGTGATCAGGCATCCTGTAATTATGACGTTCGCAGATATAGACTTCGCGGATGTTGCGTGCGAGATCCGACCGTCGAGCGAGGTGTGCCCATATTTCTGGAAACGTATGTCGTAATCGCAGTATCCTGTACTGCGTGTGGTGAGGAATAACGGCGTTTGCACAAAATCTTGATGTCAGTGCGAGGGCGACCAAGTCCTTGTGCTGATCAAGCTCGGAGACAATCTCCTCCAGAATTTCTTCTGGAAGAGCGAGGATTCCTGGTCTCTGCCCAAGCAAAGCGTACGGCATGTCATAAAAAAGAGGGGGAAATGGAGAAGAAGAAAAGAAAGATTTGAGCGTTTTGAAGGAAGGCACTCTCGTCCAGACTGCCTAATAAGAGTCAATGTTTAGTCGTGTTAGTTGTTGAGGAAGATAGCTTGCCTGAAACCAACGTTGCCATCACTCCTCAAGGCGTTATTTGCAGACAAAGTACTCCCTTGTCCTTCTGAACTTCATTTCCTGGAAACCTTCAAGAAACAAGAATTTGAAGAACAATGTGTTGGTGTCTCCGAGCCAACATGAAATCAACAGCCGTTTCGCAGAGGTTGCGGTGTTGTTGAAAGAAGCAGACTGATTTAAAAAGATAGGGAAAGCCGTTCGGTACATACCTTGGGTAACCATAGAATACGTTGGAGTACTGGGGTTGTGAAAGCCATAAAGGAAAACGAGTGTTGCAGTGTATCTTTTTTTTAAGTGGATCATAAAAACTGTTGACTTGCTCCATAGACTTGCTTTAACGCATTTTTCCTCATTGCAGGCCGCTTGCGAGCACGTTCGGGTTAAAGAGGGCCGTACCATGAAGAACTATTTCCAGACACTATTCACATCCTATGAACGTAATTTGATTCATGGTTCTTGAACTTGATCCCAGCAGATCACCATTGATCGAAGACTTTATTTCTGTTATTTCAAATGGGATTATTCGATCTTTGTTTTGAAGTAATTTGGGATGCTAACAAGATGCTAATTGATCTTTTGCGGTCAGCTATTGTGGAACTGGAGTAAAAACAATCTCGCAATGTGAGCTTATCTAAATGGTATTGCAACACCAGCGCAAGACAGGACAAATGTCCAGGACCACAGAATCATGGGAGTAACTTCAGTTGACATAGATGGAAAAAGAGGTATGGAGGCAAACTGAAGGTTTGTGCCACGCAGAGCCACAGTTATATGCAAGCTTGACGCGTTGTACTTAATTGTTGTGAGAACGTCTAATGCAACCCAGCCGCGTCTAATTGTTAGAGTTGAATATGTATTGACCAGGGACGCGTCTAATTGTTGTGGGAATACCTTCATGTCACACACTGATTGAAGAGCTAAGCGCCAGGCGGGCGCTACTGGTAAGGTTTTCAAATTCAAGGTACTGCAAAATAACTAACGTGGACTATATCAATAATGACAACCGCTCGGCTCTTTCTGAGAAAGTTTCAATTACTTGATATCAAACTGATGGAAACTGCTCGATTATGCGCTTCAGTTCTTTTGCTTAAACCGGAATTTAGGGGCCACCTTTTCATAAACATAAGTCCTCTGAATTGGGGCTCCCATAACACATTTTTTTTGCTCAGCATGTAATACTTGATGGCCATGAGTCCGTCGTATCACCTAAGCTTGCTCTAGGAGCCTGGTCCCAATTAGGAAATTCTTTTTTCTTTATTTATTTCCTTTCTTTTCTTTCTTTTGATACTTTAAAAACCGACCTGATTAACATGATGGTAACGACTTTTCATTACAACCTATAATCTATATTTCCATTGACATGGTGGATTCATGCCGGATGCGCTGCCGATCAATCATTTTTGCTCACCGCAATGTAGAAATGATCGCGCATTGCACAGGTTACCCCCGCTTATTTACTTACCTGATCTTAACGAAGGGAAGGGCCAGCGAAATGAAGCTCCTCTGGCCCCTGGTCGCAGTTTACCTTGCAAGACCTACGATTGGCACCTCACCTCCTGCAAAACGATTTTACGACACTCATAATTATTATGTGATTGAACATAAAACGGCCTTCCCTAACAGTGCTTCGTTGGAGGAAATAGCGCGTGCGCTTAGCGTCGAGGTCGTCGATCGAGCTGGAGAGCTACCTGATACATGGCTCGTCAGGACAACGAAGCCAAATTTAGTTTTACGAGAAGACGACTATGAAGCTTTCGATCCCGTTCTCAATGCCTTTCAGAACTTGCGTTTAGTGGCCAGCTCATCGTTACTCGCGCGCTCAGAAGAGGGTATCAACGCAAGAAAATTGGTGTCTTCCGTCAATTTCTTGGAGCTTCAGACGCCTGAGGAGCTGGTGAAGCGTGCACCACCACCACCGACAAAGACAACTATTGAAGCGGTCAAGCAGCGACTGGGTTTAGAAGATCCACTTTTCACTTCGCAATGGCACCTCGTTAACGACGAGCACCCAGGAAATGATATGAACATTACTGGACTGTGGGACATGGGGTTATCTGGCAAAGGTGTTATTGCGTCTTTCCTTGATGATGGTATCGACTTCGATTCTCCGGATCTGAAGGATTCTTTCGTGAGCATTCACTCCTTTCTTCTATCATTGCTTTTAATTATAACTGTCAAGCTCCCCGAATTTTCTTACGATTTTAATGCTCATGTACCGTTGCCACGGCCCACTGGTGTCCGTGACCATCATGGAACACGCTGCGCTGGCCAAGTTGCCGCTAGAAGGAACAAGGCTTGTGGCGTTGGCATTGCCTTCAACGCTAATACCGCAGGTGTCCGCATCCTTTCCGGTCCAATTGCTACTGTCGATGAAGCAGCCGCGCTCAACTATGGATTCCACAACGTCTCGATTTACAGCTGTAGCTGGGGTCCAAGAGACGACGGAAAGACGATGGACGCACCCAAGTATATTATTAGGAAAGCGGTGACGAATGGTATCAACTATGGACGCGGTGGAAAAGGTTCCGTCTTCGTTTTCGCAAGCGGTAATGGAGCCCGGCACAATGATCAGTGCAACTTCGACGGATATACGAACAGTATATATTCTGTGACTGTTGGTTCCGTAGACCACAAGGGTTTGTATCCGACTTATTCAGAACCTTGCGCTGCCAATATGATTGTTGCATACAGTTCTGGGAGTGGAAAACATATTGTAAGTCACCAGCTTTAACGATATCTCTGGTCTAACGCACGACAGGTCACGACTGACCGATGGAATGAGTGCACGCATCACCATGGAGGTACTTCTGCTGCAGCACCTAATGTTGTTGGCGTCTTCACCCTTGCTTTGGAAGCCAGGTCAATAATTTTTCATTTGCAAAGTTCACGCTCTAACCAGTCTTCTGATTTTAGACCGGACCTTACGTGGCGGGACATTCAGCATCTTTGCGTGAACTATGCGCGACTCATTAATCCCAACGATCCCGACTGGGAAAAGACAGCAGCCGGACGGATGTTTAGTTATAAGTACGGTTACGGCGTATTGGATGGATACGCATTCGTCATGGCGGCCAAAAATTGGAATCTCGTAAAACCACAATCGTGGCTCCATACGAAACCTATCCAACTAAACGGCGGTAAGATAGAAAAAATAAGAAAGAAGCTCTACAAGTATTATGGTGGCGTTCGCATTGGTCCGTCGGGTATCGAGAACAAAATCACCATTACGCAGGAGATGTTACACGAACACAACTTGGAAGATCTCGAGCACGTTGATGTTCGCGTTTGGATCAGTCATACGAAGCGAGGAGACGTTGAGGTTGAGCTTATCAGCCCAAACGGTATTATAAGTAAGCTTGCTGGAAGACGCAAGGCCGATCATGCTAAAACAGGATTTCCGGGTTGGAGATTTATGACGATCAAACATTGGTATGTGAATTTTCTGGTCAGAAGCCTTGTTTAGGGCTTATCTACGAATTCAAGGGGAGAAAACCCAACGGGAAATTGGACAATCAAAGTGAAGGATCAGAAAGATCCTAAACATAGCGGCGAATTTTTGGGCTGGAATCTGGCTTTGTGGGGATCTACTATTGATCCTAGTAAAGCCAGGAAGTTCGTTGAACCTGTCGTTGATAATGCTTTACCACCCGAAGATGATCCTGACCGACCAGTGATTGACGATCCCGACCTGACTGCAACGACTGAGCACTCGAAACCCACCGATTTCCTTCCCCATGACCACGGACATGCTCCCGGGGATAACACGACACCTGCCTTTCCAGGAGACGACGACGGTGATGATGCGCCGTTTGATTGGATCCCAGGCCTCGTCAGTTCACAAAGATGGTTCTTTGCTGCACTTGGTGCTGTGTCAGTCCTTGGTATCGGCACTGTAATCTACCTTTGGAGGCGCAAACTGGCTAGACAAAGACAACGTGCCGCGTATACTTCACTTGCTGCGGACGACATCCAAATGGATGCGGTTGGAGGCAGACGTATGGCAGGTGATGTCGATCGTTCAACAAATGCTCTTTTCGACAGTGATCGGGCTTCCACCGACGATTTGCCTCCACGGCAACAAAATGTTCAACCACCAACTGGACGTGCTTTAGGCTTCCACTCTGGATTCCTTGATGATGATGAACCCTCTGCAGGTTTGACACCGATATACCGGGATGAACCAGATGGAGAAACTCATTCCGATGACACTGTTATGGTACAACGAACCTCCGAGGAAGGATTCACGCTTAGCAATAGCCGCGAAGGTAGTCGAGAACGTCTTACATGACTATCATGTTATATTATGTACGAGTTGGGATCTGTCACAAGTAGCATTACTGTACTCTACATTAAATACCATCAGTGCAATTATTATAACACTAACTGGACATCGGGAGGAACGCGTAGCGACCCGCATATATAATTGGATGTGATCGTCGCGTCCACTCTTGTCCTCGAAACATGTCAGCACTACTTCACTCTAACCTGCCTGATCTCACTCTAATATCCAAAGGAAAAGTACGAGATATCTACAGCATCTATCCCGATCGTCTCCTTTTCGTGGCTTCCGACAGGATATCCGCTTACGATGTCGTTCTTAAAAATGTGTGTATAAGCCTAATGGGATGATCAAATCCTTCATGCTTGTTTTCATCACGATTATAGGGCATCCTTAACAAGGGAAAACTTCTTACCCAAATTTCGCTTTTCTGGTTCAATAAACTTGCTGATATCGTTCCTAACCATGTCATTACGGCAAACATCGACGAAATGCCAGAGGAAGTTCGAAAATACATGACCGAAGTGGACGGCCGTTCTATGCTGGTAAAGAAGGCTGAGGTTGTGCCTTTGGAAGCGATCGTCAGAGGCTACTTAACTGGTACGCCACAGAACATGTCGATTTATTTATTTTTACGGAGATGTGAACTTATCCGCAAGGTTCTGCTTGGTCTGAATACGAAAAAACACATACTGTGCATGGCATTCCTTTGCCTGAGGGTCTTGTCGAGAGCGAAAAGCTTTCGGAGCCACTCTTTACACCTTCGACGAAGGCAGAGCAACGTGCTCATGACGAAAACATTTCGCCCGAGCAAGGTAATCCACTTTCCATACGTATTTCAGTTAAGTTAATTTTTTTCCCTACTATTCCAGGCGTCAAACTCATTGGCAAGGAGCTCTACGAAGAGATTTCCTCTACAGCCCTGAAACTTTACACCACTGCCGCTGATTACGCTAGGACAAAGGGCCTGATTCTCGCGGACACAAAATTCGAATTTGGACTCGTTCCGGATGAAGCTGGCACATCCAAAAAGACACTGATTCTGATAGATGAGGCTCTTACACCCGATTCGTCGAGATATTGGCCGTTGGAGGGCTATAAAGCTGGAGGGCCACAGCCGAGCTTTGATAAGCAGTTCCTACGAGATTGGCTGGTACAGTCTGGGTTCAGGAGGGGTCTTGAAAGTGGGCCTGAGGGTAAGGAGGGCGAGGGTTGGACGATTGACGACAGCGTGCTTGAGGGCACCAGGAAGAGGTATACGGAGGCCGTTGAACTCCTGACAGCTTAAACCAGTTGGAAGGCCTCGGTTTAACTTATCATTCCTCTTGTTTAAATTTGTGGCAGCTCCCGTCAAAATTAGTTCTCATATGCGATGCAGCAATCTTATTGATGACCTGGTTGCATTAAGTTGAATGTCTAATCAAAGGCCAATTAATGAGTACTTACAAGTCATAATTAATTCTCTCTGGACTCGTACGATTTTGTCACATCGTAAAAAAACAGGGTACATACAAGTTGCAGATCCCCAATTTGAAGACAGACGCAGAGATAAACCCATCACAAAACGGGCAGATCTAGACTGTAGAGGCGTGAGCGTCAGGGTTATAGAGCCACAATATGCGCCAAGTCTCAGCAAGCAGAAAATGAAGCACACCTGTCTAATGTTTTGTGGAACAAGTGGTATAAGTACGTTGGTGGTAAACCAAAGGTAACGTCCGTTCGTCAGCATGAGTCTCCACTCTAACAACTCTCGCAATAAACAGCTCAGAAGCGACATTTCCCTTCTGTAGCACAATATCTTTTGGTGAGTATTCTCCAGCAAACCCTTTTCCAACGCCTAGATTGTCCAAGTTGAATAATGATATTCCTCGCCCTACAAGCTTACACGAAAGCGCGCCTACCACACCTTCCAACACTGGAAGCCCCTCATTCGACAGTCGATACTGTACATCCGAGCTCTCGAATGGAGCCGGGTGCAGGTCTGGACGCGAGAAGATGGCCGCAGTGGACGCTTGATTGGCAGAAAGAAGGTTTACAACCATGTGTGCTTCTGCGGATGTAGGTAGTGAAGACAGTGTTGTTGCCATACGTGAAGGTAAGCGAAGTGCAAATATAACAAGAGGACGCGGGTCCATTGCTATTGATGTGAACGAAGAAAGTGTTGCACCGTGGAATTCGCTCGTCTGCGCCGTGTTTGTGTTTTTTGCTTCGATTTTTTGGTAAAGCACTCTATCATATGGGGTGCTTGGGATACCCGGCATTAAGGAAGTGATAACGGCCATAGGTTGCGCGATATTTCTGAACAATTTCCGAAGACCTTCTTTCAACTTGTGTTCATCGTCAGGAAGTTCTGGACGCGGCCCATGGAAAATTTCGCTATGCAGAGAACGTGTATTGCGGATCGCTCGTTGTGTTGTTGAAGCTACATTTCGTAGACTTGAGAATGTGCTGAGCAAGGACATGGACGTGGTGCACCAGGTTAAGATCTCACGGCTCACACCATGTACTCAACAATTGCTACAATTTTCAACTTGGGTACAATCGTTATTCAAGCTGAAACATACAATTATGCTATGTCTACATCCGATGTGGAAAGAAGGTAATAAAATTAGCGGTGATTGTTGAATATGCCACATGTGCCTGTCGCTGAGGGAAAGGGAAATGGCTAGCACTGAGTGGTGACTGCAGGTGAAAGAATAAATTCACTCGAAATATTCCACGTCTCCATCGAAGTGGAGTTTGCCCTTCCTGATTTTTTCTCCTTTTGCCTTGACCAAATCCTCAACCGTGCGTAGCTTTCCATCCTCTGTTGACTCTTTGAACCATCCTAAGTGGTCAGCGATCAAGTGTCTATAAAGCGTAGGTCATAATTTTCCATCGTCGAGATGTACAATTTTACGTACCTGTTCTTGCATTTTGGACATTGTACAAGTACAACACCAGATTTATATGCTCGTTTTGAGAACTCGTGTGTAGATCGTTCTCCACATTGTACCACCGAACATGTGAAAGTAAGTGACAGCCTCGGTTCTAGTTTCCCAGGAAGCGCTTGAGATGTAGTCGTACGGTCCTGTTTAATTCCAATTTTGGAAGATGGCTCAGAAAGATTATATTGAGTATCATTTTGTCTCGTCCCCGAAGTTGAGAAGTGAGCCAGTCCAGATGCTAACGAAGTTTCTACCGTAGTGGGATTCACACCAAGGCGAAAGCGCAACTGGACTGCGATTGAAGGCGGTATACCAGGGTGTGGAATCACCAAGCTGCGTAAGCTCCGTGAAATCCCAGTATTGCTGAAGAGTCGGGAAGGAAACATGGTTATAACTAGTCACACCAAGTCACTTTTTCGTCACAGTAACTATGATCATCAAATGCTTCATGAGAACCCATTCTTTGATGTTGTAATTGCAAAACGCTGAAATCGGATTACGTTTAACAAATTAGGGGAATGAACCTATTGCAGCCAGCATTGCACGCATCGCAATGGCTTCGGCAACGCAATGAGGCATTTTCTGGTTTGGTTCTTAAACGAGTCTGCGATCTGGACAGCAACACAACAGCGATGCGGGCGAGACGGGCAAGGGCGCGATTGGTGATAGTGAGTGTGTCAAGTGCTGGGTCTGTAAAGAGTATGCCTTGTACATGTTGACAATGGTTTTAAGGAGAGAAAAAATGTCTCTGCACCAGTCGATCTTGAGTGCCGGGTTGTACGAAAGTTGCTAGGGGCAGCTGCTTAGATCGGACAATGAGACAGTGGGAAATGGCAGCGCTGAAGACGGGGACAATGAGATGGGTTGGTTGGATTGATGCATGCTCTGCGGCAACCCGTGCTCTGAGGCGGAGGTGCGACTACAATTGGACCTCAGCTCACTGGCAACACCTGCGGCTTGATGTTGAGGTGTTCTATCTCATTTCAACGGCCGGCCACAGGCTACCAAAGGACTTGATGCACCACGCCATCCATTCAACGAGAATTATAATAAAATCCCAAAATGAATTACAATCTGATTTTCTATGCATCATACGAAATTCACTACAAAAACTCGAGAATTGCATGACAAAGAAAAGAATGTCCCAACTCAAGTCCAAAAGTGACAGATAAAAAAATTTGTAAAGTGATATAAGTCCTCTCAGACGTCAGAACCTTTTGCCTTCTTCAGCAGAGCTGCAAGTTTCGCAGCTGCTACACCCTTGGAAAAACCAACATTTCCTCCATCTTCACTTTCATTCTTGCTGACGACTGCGCCGCTCGACACATCATCTGCTTCCAAATAGCGACTATTTCTCCCTGCTAATACCAGAGAAAATCGCCTATACGGCGGAGCATCACCAGTGGGTGTAGATCTTGTTCCATCCCCAAGTGTTGCGTTCGTATTAGCGCCCATTTCAGTAGTGCGGGCGGTCACGCTGGTTGTGTGAAGTGCAACGGCGGGAGAGGAGAAGCGTTTGCTCCTCCGCGCGGTATTTTCTTTACGCATAGGCGAAGAAGGGTACGAACGCAATGGGGACGAGAAAACATCGACATCTTCATCTCCTTCAACAGAGTGATCATTTTTCTCTGACCCCTCCTGTCCCATCTGGTGTTTCGCAGCTTTCGCCTGCTCCTGGAAATCCATCACAATCTGCTGATAGCTGCGCAATCTTTGGTGAGACCTGACCCTCATCCGCACTCTTCGCTCTTTTTCATCAACACCTTCAACACCATTTAGAAGCGATAAGTCATGACTTGATTGCAAGCTAATCGCCATTAGTGCTTGTGGTTGACGTTGGGCAGATAATGCCGGCATCGACAACCACGAAGGGAGATTGGAAAGAGAGGAAATCGTGTCCGAGTTGTGTCGTTGATGCTCGTTTGTCGCCAGAGAATCATGTCCTGCATTGTCTTCAGAGTCAACCAGAGGAAAGACTGTAACGTAACAAGCATCGCATGCACGAGCGGCCTTACTCGAGGTATCGTCGTTTGAGGTAGCCTCCGTAATGAAGAAAGTCTGCAAGATGGTGAATGAGGAGAATTGAAAAAAAAGCTAAATTTCTGCAGACTTTACTCGAGCAAGCTGCGCAAACACATCTCCCACACAACCTACAATGGTGTCTCCTCCTTCTCCATCCAAACATCCGCCCACAGCGCATGCATGACGAAGTCTTGCTGTCAGGTATCCATATGGGAGGGACCCAATGCTCGACCTTTCGTCTTCGTTCCCTAGACATATTTTGCCTTTTCTTGTCTTTGTCTTTCTTTCCACTGAATTTGCTGCTCAGCGGGCTGGCAGGTAAGCCAATGAGATCCACACTACTGGCCGTCTTTAACGTTGCCACGCTCTCTTCCGAAGGGTGGTAAGGTAGAGCATGTAATATACGTCGAAGATGATTCGTGGATGCAGAAGACGTCAGGGTAGAATTTGGGTTGGTCGCGTTTAAGGAGATCAAAAGCTGCTGTTTCGCAGACCTGATTTCCGATGTCCACTCGTCCCGCTCTTTTTCGGAGGCTGAAATATTCGTTAGAATTTTGACAATTGCAAGACCCAAAAGCTCAAACCCACCTGCAAACACTGCGAAGCTACCTCCAGGACTCAAGATTTCAAATCTTCTCTCATCTTCTAAAGCGGAGCCTACTACAACTTCGATGTCGACTAGGTCAGCATGACCTTTATATACCCACTTATCGTCGACTGAGGGATTTCTCTTGACCATGCTGGGCGGAGGAGGCGGAGGTCCAACGTGATAATGCGACCTTCGATGCGCCATCTTCGTTGGCGTTTCTGGCGTCAAGGAAGGCTCTACGCCGTGCTCGCCATGTGCGGGCCTCAGGGTCGGAAGCTCGGTGTGGCTTTTGCTTCTCGTGCGCATCATGGGTGGTATATCCACAACTTTAGAATTCGGCCCAGCGGTGGGTGTGGCTTGGTTATCACTGTTACTTGCCCCACTGCCACTTCCACTCCAACTCCATGCACTTGACGAGTTTTCAGCAGGTGCAAGCCATATGAAGCAATCTGAGAACAAAAGAAATTCGCGTTCAGCATGACCGTCATTTCTCGTTATCTGGATCAATGATCCACGTTTGATTAGGTTTCTCCCGGGAGAAATTAGTTGGAAAGGTAGATTCGGTGTCGCCTTTTGGAGAGCTAGTAGAGCTAGGGTCTGTGCATGAGTGTGTAATGATGTATTGAGGGACAGGGTGACTGCATCAAACGTTAAATCAGAAAAGTGGATTTTTTCGACCAGAAGTCTCACTTTTAGAAACGAGTGTATGTACTGCCGTCAACTGTGCGTGTTCCGGATCTTCTTTCTCCGTGCTATTGATTAGATCCTTCAGCAAAAGAAGGTACCTCGGGCATCGCTGAACGATAGTAAGGAGCCAATCTCTCAGTTTCAGCTTTCCGCAACGAGGGTCAGCCTCTTGTGTGGCGAGAAAGTTCGCAAACTGGACGTTATACTGTGGGTTCTGTCGGACTGAAGTTGGAGGTGTTACAAGGCCCATAAGAGCAGCTATAGTCGATGGAAATGAGGTTATGAATGGTGTATAAAGGGATAGGTACGGAAAGTGGGCTAAGAGAAGGGGTGAGAGATTCGGCGGGCCAATCTCTGTCTCTGAACCTGCAGAGAGATTGGGTTTCAGAAGTGAGGTGAGAGCAGACAGGAAAGACTTGTGCAAATTCCATATGTCAATGAAATTGGAGAAGATGGATGTAAGCACCGAACGATTGAGCAGCGGCTGAGGCGTTTCAAGGGACGTGACAATCGGTGTAAGAAAGTGCTGTGCGCCGTCAGAATGGTATACGAGAAAAGATCAGAAATGGCTCACTTCATAAACCAGGTTTAATCCGTTTACATAGGCTCTTTCCGTTTCATAAAACTCATCAACGATATTTTCCCTTTTTGCGACAAGCTTGTTATTTGGACGCCTAGCAACTGAGTCGCGAGTCGGTCTTCGCCTTCGCGGCAACTGCGCAGGTACGGGACCCGCCTTCGCTGTTCTAACCTCTCCATTGTCTCTTGGCCCCCCTAGGGCTGCCCTTCTGAGAATATGCTCTTCCTCGTCATCGTCTTCAGGAAGAGAATCTACTGAAACAATGCTGAAGACAGACTCCCTATGAGCAAAGGACGACGCCGTGGGCAGTGATATTCTCCTGAAAGGCAGGTGAGATGGGCGGATAGACAACGGTACTGCTCTCCCTTGTTTTTGAGGTGATTCAGTTATAGGGAACGTGATGCTCGAGGACATTTATTCCCTACAAAACAGATAAATTCCCGTCGCAACTAGATTCACCCTTATCCGACACATACCTCTTAGACTATTCCGCAGTATGTACCAGGCTTCTCGACGTCCTCCACTTAGAAACAATCCAGATTTCCGAAGACAAGCAATACGTTTAGAAAGTTTGCATAGATCTAGGAAAGACAACCTGGTAATCAACTGGCCTGGCATGACCTCATGGCAGCCCACAATACAAACTTCCAATTTTGGCGAGTTCAGCTGCTGTTCAACGGATGAAACGATTCCGCCGCAAGAACAAGATGTATAGTAACAAAAGTTTGGAACAGCAACAGAGTCATGTCATTGAGCAGAGCAAATTCGACATACACATTCCCCGGCATGAAGAACACCAGGCTGCAAATTTGTCTCAAGAATAAGTAACTAATTTATTCTATGTACTAACAAAATAAATAAATAGTTTGTAAAAAAAATCTATAAATTTACATTAGTTTGGTTACCGACCCGTAAATTTGACACCGGTTTTCTGACACAACGCCTTCATTCCTCTAGGTATCCAATACATATTGCAACAAAGATCTGCCGTAGAGTATTTGCTTCACCATTGCGCAACTAGGTAGAACTAGGTCAGGGATTACTTAATGAGTGGCAGTTGCAAGGAAACACCGGGGAGTCCCGGACCCGGCTCTGCCGTTCTCTTCTATATATGGTATGTTTTCTAAATAGGGTAATAACTGAGAAGCTTTACAAGTACCTTTATGGGAACACTAAGAAGTGTCTATTCTGCCAGATCATCCTTATATTTGCTGGTCCAACAGGACTGCCTCCTGACATAGGAAAAAAGGCGGATTAAGATACCGTCAACTTGAAGCGCGATCTTTGTAATAAGTTTTTGTTAATATTTTGGAATGCATCAACTGATAGGGGCCATTGAACAGTAACTCTGGGGTATACCGTATCGCTAACTATCACTTTGATTCCAGCCCCTCCAGATTTCTCAGGCGTATCACATCTACCCCTGTATAACCGACACTACCGTGTGTATCAACTGCCATCCCAGTTCGTCCAGGTCTGAAATCCATCCCGTCAGACTCCACATTGTATGCAACTTCAACTTCTAGACGTTGCCTGCCTGCCGGAAGGGCGGGGTGAAATATTGCCCTGTTCATGGCTGACGTATGGGATGGCGTGTTTCTGTAGGATCCCAAACGCACACTGCGATAAACGTGGCACGACGTGTTGTTCATCACAACGAAGGCTGGTAGAGCGAGCAAAAAAGGCATGGCACGTGGGGACTTGTGATCGAGAATCGATGCGTCGTAGATGATCGCAATTATAAGGGAAATCCTGAGTAGAGTTGGTATTAACATCGTAGACTTATCACAAACTCGGAGAAAGCATTCACAGATAGTAAGCCTGTCCATCGCGCAATACAGACTTTGAGAACACTGGAAGGTGTCTCCCTAGAAACATAACTTTGAAGCCATTCTTGATGTTGAGCTTCTCATGTGAATTGAATAGGAATCTCCAGGACGTCGCAAGAAATACGAGAGTATCATGTACCAAAGGGATAAACACAGCAACCATAGTAAATGATTTTATTTGACCCTGCATGCAATACCCAGTGTTGCCAATCATAATGCTTGAAATACCAATGGGTAGAGTAATGCTGCTGCCGAGGACCGAGAGCCAGGAAAGAGAGAAGAGGAAAACGACGTATTTGTTGTTATTGTAGATAGCACAGACCCGAAAGACGAAAAGCAATAGAGTGGAAGGGACGGTAAATGGGTATAAAATCCGTACGCGATTGGCATAGGTGCAGTTTCCAATAGGGGTGGCTAAGTCGGCAATAAAAAAATGGTGTCCCGGTTAAGTGTCGGATGCAGCAACAAAGCAGACTAACTTTCTATGATAGCGAGAGTGAGGAGATAAGCGAGGGACGAAAACCTGTGATTTACTTTCAAAACCCCAAGAAATGGTGCGAAAACCGGATAACTATTCACCTCGAAATAAAATAAACAATGAGAGATATATTGATTCGAGATTGCCTGAGCATTTTAAAGTCGTCAGGAATATGCATGATGATATCCCAGCCCAGAGCCTGGAGAGTGAATTCGTGTGAGAAATATTGACGACACTCGCACTCACTGCCAAAGACCCGATAGCTCCATATATTACGAATGACCGTAATTTTGCTATCTCTTCTGGCAACCACGCTGATGGGGTAAATGGGTTGGGAAGTTGCTCATAAGTCGCGTTCGCTGACATGGCAGCGAAAGTCGGCATGAAAGAGTACGGAATACCGATGAAAGAAGGGACAAAGGCCAAGCAACAAGCGAGAAATAAAGATATGTCCGAGCTTATAAAGGCCATAATGATGCATCGGAATCCTTGACCACCGGGTTTGAAATTTGAAGATATACAAAATCAGCTCGCTTGACCCTAGGGCCTCGCCCTGGATGGGCCGGACTCGTAATCCTTATCACCCAAGCATGCTACTTAGGAGCTGCAGACCATCACTGCGTGTGGCAAGTAGGAGTTTTTTAAGAACGGCCAGTCAAGAAAGGGGATGCGCATCAGTCGGCCCACAGAGTCGCGCCTGCGTAGTAGAGCGCTTCGCAGTCAATTGCCAATATTTATTTACAGCCGTTTGCATAAATGATGGCGCTTGAGTGATTTCAATCATAAATAATTGACTTTACGAAATTTTGATTCTGGGTCAACTCAAACTATGGGCCTTTGTTATCTGTATATCAAATGTCATTATAAAGATAACCAATTATGGCTGGTTGTACAGCAAAAAGAGATTGATTCAGACAGTTTGGAAGGTAAAAATTATGATTCATGATGCTATGCCAAATCTACTGACAGAGACCTAGACATAATGCATAATTCATTATACAGGGAAATACATTTTATGTACAGATAATAAGGTTCCCATAGTTTGAGTTGATCCAGAATCATATTTCATTTATTTGTGATTGAAATCACTCACGAGTACGGGAAATTTTCCTCGAGTGGGATCGAACTGGGTCTACTAGCAATAGAAGCTCCTAACTACTAGTTGGCTCCTTGTTTAATATTAGTACTATTGTAACAGTGACGGGTAAAATAATAGTTCGTATGGATCGATAGCTGGTATAGTGAATTTAAAAGCCTCGGTAATAAGTGAACTTTTGCGACCTTTGAAAAGGGAGCCAGGAATGTTACCTGCAGAGCCAGAGCCATGGCAAGATAGGTGGTCTAACTCTACGTGATCACCTTGACATCAAAACCTTACAATTTCTTCATCCAAGCCCTCCGGCGTCTGTCTGATCCCCATCTCCACTGACTTCTAGATCATATTGAGCCCAAACTTCGTCGTAGGGTTCTCCAAATCTGGACGATGCTGCTTCCGAGTCGACGACGGAGCGGAGAGAACCAGCGCCCTGTCAATCACAGACGTTCGGATCGGGTGCAGCTTATAGATGCCAAAGCGCATGTTCCGGTAGATGTGGCAGGACATGTTGTTCAACACGACAAAGGAAGGTAGGCTAAACAATGCAACTACTTCAGGTGAAGTGTTGTCATTGACGAATAATACATTATAGGTGATGATAAGGACGAGGCTGAGCCTATGAGCTTGGTATTAGTGTCCTAGCATCATGACGACTTTCGGAGCTGAAAGAAAAAACTGCCTACAAGAAATAAGCCTGACCATCGTGAAGGATCGACTTGGAGAAACCCGGAAGGTGTTTTCCGAGTATCATAACTTTGTACATGTTCTTGAAACTAACACCGACATATGAATTGCGCAGGAATCCCCAAGATGTTGCGACGAACACCAAGGTGTCGTGTGCCAAAGGGAAGAACCCGGAATATTTTGCATATGGCTTGACTGGAGTCTGGATGCAATATTTCGTTGTGCCGATGTTTGAGGCTGATGTCCCCAGTGGTATCATAAGGCTGGTACCAAGGACGGTTAACCATGAAAGAGAGAACAGTGCGACAACGAATTTGTTGTTATCGTAGATGGCACAGACGCGGAAGACGAAAAGCAAGAGGGTGAAAGATAAGGTGAAGGGATACAAGATATGTACGTATACAGCAAACTTGCAATTGGCAATGGGAACGGCTAGCAAAGTATGTTCAGGGAGAAACTTCATGGACATTGAACTTGAAGTAAACTAACTTTGCACGATAGTGAAGCCAACGAGGTACAAAAGACACGAAAGCCTGTTATTTCTTTGAGATATAAATGGTAAGGCAAATCAAATTCCCTTTTGATCACCTTGAGAGAAAATAGACGACAACAGATGCACTGATTCGATGTTGGGTGAGCATTTCATAGTCCTCTGGGAGGTGGGAGATGATATCCCAACTGAGTCCCTGGATCGTCCATGAATCTTTATTAGTCTACATGACCTATAGCATTATTGACACTCACTGCTAATGACCCGATAGTCGCATAGATTTGAATAGACTGTGCTTTTGCCATCTCTGGAGGTAACCATGCCAACGGGGTTAATGGATTAGGAAGTTGGTCATTTAGGGTCGCCGACTCGGACATGGCAGGGGAGAAGTATGAAGGTTCAAAACCTCAGAAACATGAAAGGTGAACGTCAAGTTGTCGTAAGGACCTGCCAAAAGTATGTGACGGAAGTTCAATATCAATTGTTATATAATAAGACCACATAATAACCGACAGTAAACCCAATCACTTATTGCTGGCTTGCATTGCCTGGCAAGGAGATCTGTTGAAAGCACCGGGTGATCTCCAGGGGTGCTCCACTGGGAGTAAAGCAGAGCAAACGACAGTCAAAATAATAGAACCTCTGCTTCGAGTTGAAGATCTTGAACTCGATATGATTTGGTGTTCAAAAATAAGCAAGTTCATGTGCTATCGGAGATGGTGCTGTGTTAAGAAACTTTTTAAATCATCTATGATTCTATCTTTGGTGAGCGAAATTGGACTCACTGAGGGCGTATGCAATACTGTATACACTAAAGCTCGCCGTAAGTCAACAAGTTACATACTAGCCAGAGATGGGTTCGATTTTCGTAATTGACGCACATGATAACAATCTGGGTGGGAAAAAGTTAGTGCCTAGACTCCGCTCCCTTCTTTATATAGTATATCTTCACTAAAATGGTAACATGACAAAACCGAATAAATTCAAAAGACTTTCGCCTCACACTGAGTTGAGTAAAAAATGAATATGAGTCTACAAGCAGCTCATGCATGAAAACTTCTCTACCCGATCAGCTTCCCGATTAAAGTGCTATCTAACGGAAAAACAATAATACTGGAATATATATAAGGTCAATGGTTTATGCCCATGACGTATTTTAGAATCTCAAAAAAGTCGGAAAATTAAATTGTATACCTCTATTAAATGAGGTTGGATCACCAGAACCGTGTCTGAACAGGATGAAAGCCATTCTGTTTCCGAAACATGACAATGTTGCCACTCATAGTCGAGAACTTTTTTTGTTGAACGTATATGGTCAGTATATATCATCCAAGGAAAACGAAAAAAAATTACCCCATTCCCAACGAACAACTCCGCTCTCTGCGCAACATACATGTCCAGCACCTGCAGAACTTGTTTTTCTTCCCAGCCAGCAACAAGGTCTCTGCTAGACGTCACGGCCTCCCAGGACCATTCAAACTCCCATTCCGTTTCCGACACATTCTTGCTCTTCTCCACATCAGCCAGCAACGCTTTCTTCGTTTCTTCCAACCAGGTCTTGTCGCCATTGCTCATGATATATACTTTCCTTACCTTTCCTTTCGCTAACGACGCGGACCGCGACCCCTTGCGTCGAGACACCAGATGGCTCTCGTAATTGTGGACAACTTCCCTCACCCTCTGTTGAATTTGCGTCACGTTGGGATAACAATGTTTGAGATAAAACGCAGTCATCCCCTCCTCTGAAGAGACTTGCAACTCCTTGCTCTTCGTTGTCGCCGCAGCCTTAGCGTCCACCATCCTCGGCACGACGAATTTATCCCTCTCTTCGAACTCTGGTAGTGTATGCATACCAATATACGTCGAACGATATTTCGCAAGGTGGAAACAATGTTCCTCGTAGTCTCCTCTCCGAAGATGAAGGACCAGCAATGGCAGAGGCGAAGTGGTCGAGGTGAGCGTTTGGTCGAGGAGCGGGATGGGGATGGAGACGTTGTCTATGTCCATTTTTGGTGAAAATAAATAGAAGCGCATCCTGGCGCGTGCCGAGCCAAGAAGCAGACGTGCAGAGGTGAAAAAATGAATGTTCTTCTTAAATACACGTTTGGTGAGTTCCGACCAGCCCCAATTGTTAACTGCCGGTGAGCTGAACAGAGTTGAAATCATCGAATGGAGTCTTTGAGAATGGAGAATCCTGAAGAAGGCCAAAAAAAAAAAATTTTTTTTAGGAACGGAACACAATAAAGGTCGAAACATACCAAATGTCGAATACTTGCGGACTACCAAGTCTCACCTCGACACATTTCTTCTCCCTTACTTCTGAAGAGTTTAATAAAGATAGCCAGCCATCCAAAACCTGATTGCCTGGCATTTGTGAATCGAAATAGTCACCTGTAAGACCTAGATGTTCTTTAACACGGTCACGGTCGATATACACGCGCTCGCTTTCGGGACAGATACGCTCATAGGCTCCAAAGGAGATCGAAGGTGGCAATCGTGCATCCCAACCGGTGGATGTGGGCAATCCAAGAATATATCCTGTAAACCCCATGTGAGATTTCAAGAAGCAGGATGAGGGGTCAGGCAAGGTGGGAAACTCACCTGCAATCATGGTAGAGAGAGGCACTTTCGATGGGATAGGTTTTCCTTTAAAGTAGGAATATTGAGAACCATCCGAATTCCAGGTGTAGTCGTTCCAGACAAACCTAACATTTCACTTCAAAAACGCCATGAGAGGGGAGGGGGAAAAAAGCAGCCAACGTTACCCTCGACCTGAACCCGAAGCCAACAACGAACTTGTCACCATCTCCTGCATAAAGTTTCCCCAACCGGCACCAACCACAAGGTTTCCAAAGTAAAGGTATCCGTCATTCTCGTTGCCATAGTGTTCGATATTCCACTCCGAGACAGCGTCTTCGTATTTTTTATATGCTTCGAAGAGGGGAGGCAAATTTTGAGAATTGTCGGGCTCTAATTGTACCTCTGGGTATGGAACGTCTGGATATGCAGTAGAATACTTGTAATAGCCCTTGAGTTCGTAATTCTTGAATGATTGGTGCACAATAACAGAAAATAAAAAGAGGGTGAATGTGGTCGAGAATAGGAAACGAGCGTATCGCTTAGGCAAGCCGGAGACGTGAGAGGAAAAACCAGACTTTAAAATCACAGGAAACACCATGGCAAAGGATGACTCGGATTTGCTATATTTGAAGATCAGAGCCGGCCCGGCCCGAAGTTCACAGATGTCACACTAACATGTAGACAGTGACGACTGTTCCTGGCGGGAGAGCGGGCCTCGGTTGGTACAAGCTCTATATGCAAACGACGACACTTCCCAATCCCCCATAAATCTCGATTCCGGCTCTGACGACGACGACGATAATTGGGAAGGCAACGCAGACATTTGCTAGAATACTACGTGGCTGGCGATCCGCTCCTGACGAAGATTGTTCAGGAACACGATCGGACAATGCGCGAACGCCTCAATCAAGGCATAGACGACGTGGGGTACAAGGAGCTCAATCTGTGACATCCTGAAGAATGGTATCATAGAAGGAGTTACACCACAAAGTCAGTTTGGCGGTTTAGTTCTCTCCAATCCCATTTGAAATTTCTTCGAGATGCCCACATTTTTAACAGCGCGATACACGCTTTTCTCAATTCTACCTTACCCTCTGCCCAAGTAATTAGGGCACCAATCTTACCAACAATCATCGAGGAGACTGCACATGGAAAGGGCAGAATAACAGGCTTTTCACTCATGACAACTTCTCAAATCGCCTTGGGTCAATATCCTACTTCGATACCAATCCGTCTTTGTCTCGTAAAGGACAGAAGTGTTGGCTTACGGGTGCGGGTGGCCCAAAAATTGGCCGCGGGTCACCCGTGCTCATTACTAGATGGTGCGCAACAACATCACAGCGAAGTCGCGACAAGTCACATAACGAGGGTGGAGGAGGGAAAAGCTACGAGGGCGGGGGCTGGGCCGTCGTGCACAATACGGTTCGTTTCTCGTCATCTACATTTATACTGACTAATAATATGCAACAGAAAACATCAAACATACCCCGGCAGATGCAATGAACGATGAAGAGAAATTTTCTGTTTTCAACGCGATAAAGAGGGTCTGAGGACCTTCCAACTCAATTTTGACACGATGGGGAGGGCAAAGGGCTCTCCTGGTTGCGTCGAAAATATCTCCTTTCAACGCGCAAAGAGAGACAGAGGGGGGCAAATCTCCCTTTGGAACTTCCGGCTTGATTTCGACACGACGAGAGCATCCCCTCTTCCGTTGTGCCGCATGTTGAGCTTTCTTATTCTGCTCGTCGTGTCACAACGTGGATGTCAAATGTACACACAGTATTTTCTATTTCTTCTGTAACTAATACATTCAATTCATTCCAATGCGACGAGGAGGGGTAGACATGCGACATAGGGTATGGTGAGAAATTCGCTAGTTACTAACACTGTTAATAATTCGTGTTAATAACCTGTTAATAACACGTTAATAACACAAGGGATTCTGAGGGCCTTTTTGACCTGTTAATAATTGTTAAAAATTCTACTGTAATTTTTACCTTGAAAAACCACAACTCCTGCTTTCTTCAAGTTGTAGATCATCTTTGTCAGGCAACTTCTCTCAAGAGCACAATTCCAGCTTAGCGCCCCTAAATACAACCTATGTAAATATGAAAATTTAAACCCTCGCCAGCATTCAATCCTCCAGAGACCTCACATCAGTCACAGTCCTCAACAACACGGTTGGTAATGCACAGGGAAAGTCATCAAGAAATGTTTTTCGCCAGCCCAGATTGTTATTAACAATGTGAATATTTATTTTTAACATTTAAAACATGTTAATAACTTTGTGTTTATTAACAATTATTAACAATTATTAACAGGTGTTAAAAATTGGTCTGGAGGATGAAAAGTTAACAACAATGTTAGAAATTTCTCGCGAATTTCTCACCATACCCCAATGCGACAACAAGATTTCAATTTCGAGGAGGATTTTTTGCCCTCCACTTTCCCTCTTTTTCGACTCTTACACATAGCCACAAAGTTAAATAATTTCTATACGCAATGCACTGTCATTCTGGACAATTTTGAATCTAAACACTATAAAGCATAAAATCCTACTCGATGTTCATCACTTGGAATCCTAGTGCAACAGTCAACAAGGATGTAAACCATTATTCATATCACCCGACTTCAGCCATGCACCATATGCACCAGAATCAGCAAAACGAGAGCCAAGATCTGGTATCCGCTCCCATGATCTGATACCCATTTCATGACTGGAATGAAGAGATCGACACGACCTGCAACATGCGCCCCCTTTGCAGGTGAATGGAGGAACAGGGCAGAGCTGAGACGGGGTTGAACTTGAAGATGGCCTCGAGAGACAGCTCGAAGAGGGAAGTGAAATGGTTTGTAGGATCAACTTGAAGCTTCCAGGAAAGACGCACGGCGCGGGGAGGAGAGGGAAGCACGTACTAGTAACGCACACGCCCCCGACCCAGTCTGGTCAGATAATGCCACCACCACGTCAGCCGAGAGATCATGATTCTGAGGGAGGCAGCGTCCAAAGGCCTGCCAAGTCATCATGAAACCGTGCACCCCATGTATTCCAAAGAAGATGGAGGCTGCGGGTCTTTACGAAAGCAATGTAAGCGGACCAGTACAAAGACACCTTATATTATTACATATGTAAACATAAATTCAAACTGTCATCTTCCGAGATGCCTTTCCCATTCACTTTCATTTTTAATGTCCCAG
>QDKV01005328.1_pt1 | contig 53961 bp, 74 predicted proteins | sample 1861101 | NCBI WGS metagenome assembly QDKV01 (sample SAMN04275158, study PRJNA302643) | Fungus metagenome, whole genome shotgun sequencing project. | isolation source: fruitbody | host: Mallocybe terrigena | place: Sweden | collected 2013
AAATCAGGGACAACAAAACTGTCGCTGAAACCAGCTGCTCCAACACCAAGACCACGGCTCGCGAATGCTCTCCACAGGATCCGATTATGTCTATGTCCATAATACACATTGGCGGTAATCCACGCATCACGCAGGGCTATGACTGGGAAGCAGAAAATAGTCAAGAGTAGCTCACAAAAAGGTGGTCATCACATACACGTTGCCTCGGTACTCCGCAATTTCCGCAAAGCACACATGTAGAGCCTCATGAAGATAATGTTACCTTCTTGGCCATCTGGATGACATTTTGCATTTTCGGCGAATTCACAAGCAGAAACTAAATCCCCGAATACTTTGAATAGGATGTTCGCACAGACCTCCCCTATTTCTGTTGGAGTAGACTTGGATTTCACTAGAATTCAGAAGATCACGTACCATGGGATAAGCCGAGCTCATATGCGGACTTGGCCGACGAATATCGTCGCTATGTATAATGTCTATATTGAGAATGCTTATCAGCCGTGGTTATCATTCAATCACATATACCTACACAGAATACCGGCTCTGGCGCATACCAGTTACTTAGTTACTAGGGTTGTTCGGCTGGAGATATTGTCCAAAAATGTAATCCGGCAGAGTCGTATTGGTGCTTGCAATCCACCTTCCTGTGTTAAGACAACGATTTAAGAGGAGACCAAATCTCACCACGCCATAACATCAGATAAACCTACGTGAGGAATCAATAAAGAATGGTGGCCGGTGAATGACTTGTGAAATACCCTCACTTAACCCTCTCCTTCAGTTCGGGTTGTAAGATACGGCTTTGCCATGTCACATCAATCAAATGATCGCATATCTCCCGGGCCGCCTTTCACGTGATCTATGAAGGAGAACTCGAGAGAATCCATTTTCTAAACTTACTGACCACCAGTCTTTTCTTTCTTTAAATTCACAAATGCTCCATTTGCGACGCGTTGCATGCAAGGTTCGTACTTCTGTCTTTGGTTAAGTTACTGCTTTGAGGAACAATTATAGAACCTCACCCGGGTGGGTAAGGCGAGAAGTCCGGGTATTCGTGGGCTTGCTACGTCTGCTGAACCATATGATGTCGTTATAATTGGCGGCGGTTTGTTATTCTGATCTCAATCTTGAAAGTGGGTTGGGGTGTTTACTGTGATCCGGTATAGGTCCTGGAGGTTACGTGGCTGCAATTAAAGCCGCTCAGCTTGGGTTGCGTGTACGTCTTTAGGTTTATTTCAGTTTCGTCCTTACATTTTCTACGGTACAGACTGCATGCGTTGAGAAGCGCGGTGCACTTGGTGGGACTTGCTTGAATGTCGGTTGCATTCCCTCAAAAGCCATGTTGAACAATTCGCATCTCTTCCACCAAGCTAAGCATGATTTTGAGCGTCGGGGTATTGATGGTATGTTCCTTTCGGCTTTTGTAGCCCAAAATTCTGGTTAAAAATTTCAAGTCTCCGGTGTTTCTCTCAACCTCCCTAAAATGCTTGAAGCTAAGCAAGACTCTGTCAACGGCCTTACAAAAGGTGTCGAGTTCCTCTTCAAGCAGAACAAGGTTGATTACATTAAAGGCACGGCATCCTTTCTGTCTAACACCCGTCTCGCCATCAAACCCATATCCGATTCCGACTCCCCGAGTGAGATCGAGGCCAAGAACATTGTTATTGCGACTGGCTCTGAGGTTTCGCCTTTCCCTGGTGGTGCAATCGAAATCGACGAGAAGCAAATTGTAAGCTCAACGGGTGCATTGGACCTGCAGGAGGTGCCTGGGAAGATGGTGGTGATTGGTGCTGGTGTTATTGGATTGGAATTGGGAAGTGTTTGGAGTCGTCTTGGCTCAGAGGTTACGGTTGTGGAGTTTTTAGGATCGATTGGAGGTGCCGGTATCGACGACGAGGTTTCTAAACAGTTCCAGAGAAGTTTAACGAAGCAAGGATTGAAATTCAAGTTGAACACGAAGGTTATTTCGGCTGAGAAGAAAGACGGAAAAGTTTACCTTGAGGCAGAACCAGCTAAAGGTGGTAAGGCAGAAACTGTGAGTTGTGTCCTTCATTTTTCTCTGTTCTTAACTGACTTCTGTAGTTGGAAGCTGATGTGGTCCTCGTCGCCGTTGGTAGACGGCCTTACACGGAAGGCCTTGGCCTTGAAGCTGCTGGCGTCGAGGTCGACAACAAGGGTCGTATTGTCATCGATCATCAATTTAACACCTCCCAAAAGAACATTAGGTGCATCGGCGACGTCACCTTCGGTCCGATGCTCGCGCACAAGGCAGAGGAAGAAGGTATTGCCGCCGTCGAGTACATCAAAACCGGCCATGGACACGTTAACTACAACGCCATTCCCTCTGTTGTGTACACCCACCCCGAAGTGGCTTGGGTTGGCAAGACGGAACAAGACCTCAAGAAGGAGGGTGTAAAGTACAAGGTTGGCAAGTTTATGTTTTCAGCTAACTCACGGGCGAAGACAAACCTCGACTCGGAGGGTTTCGTGAAGTTCTTGACTGAGGCAGAGACAGATAGGATTCTAGGCGTACACATCATCGGGCCGAATGCAGGAGAGATGATCGCTGAGGGTGTACTTGCCATTGAGTATGGCGCCAGCGCAGAGGATGTGGCAAGGACTACCCATGCTCATGTAAGATTTCTTTTTCGTTTTAAGTTGTGGGATTTCGGTCTTGAATTGTACTTCTTTCTCTAGCCCACGCTCAGCGAGGCCTTCAAAGAAGCTGCAATGGCTGCTTATGGAAAACCTATTCACATGTAATTTTACCAGACTTGTTTTGAACATGAAATCTAGAAACGCACTTCTGTCCTACAACTCTATCATTCATTACTTGGTTGGAACTCGCAGGGATTCGTCCCATTATCTCCATAAATATTCCTATTTCCGTGCTTTGCATGACTTTGGGTGTTGAAATTTAAATTCATCATCAGGTAGAATCATTTTTGGCCTGGCGGTACTTCGAGGGAGTTGGACATCTTTCCTAAGTTGCAGGCATGTCGAACTCTAGATAACATGATTTACTAACGGAGAAAGCAGATACACGGAACATTTTAAAGCTGCTACGAGGCTTGGCGCATCTTGTTGCTGCCGGTAACAATAATGGCCAGACCAATCGTGGAGGTAATCACACATCCGAGTCGCTCAAGACAGCCTGATCTATGGACAGAACGGACTTTTCCTCGTTCAATGTCGATCATCTTAACGTTGTTGCTGGAGGTTTTTCTCGTCCTACTACTCAAGGTCGGAAGTTGGCATAGTGTCTGAGAATTAATTGGGGTCCTTGATTATTATGCATATAGAACCCCAGTTCCCCTGCAGGTGACTTGGATGAGAGTATGACTCCTAGATCGACATAACGAGAGAAAACCGTTGCGGACCTGTACATGTGGGCATCTTGTAGCACAGACTCTCGCGAGCAATTTTCGACTGAAGGGGTGCAAGGGTGGAGCCTCAGAAACTGAAGATTGGGGCAACATTTTGGCAAACTTGTCTAAAAGGTGGTCGATCCCGATTTGTATAATGCGAGGTAGCTCGGAGATGAGCTTGAAGAAACCCTGTTCAAAATCACCAAGCTTACTTATTTCCGAACACAGTGCGAACAGCGATGGCCAGATGCGCTGTCGAGTGAGAGGTTCTGGGCAATACCAGATGTGGGATCCCGACTGAAAACTCCTTGCTGATGGTGGACGTTCGAAACGATCTATTTATATCTTGGGCGCCAATCATCGACTTCGTCCACTATTTAGATTCAGATTGTCAGATAAAGAATTGCCTCGTAACTTCAACAAGTAATAGCATTTGATAATTTTAAGTCCTACGTCGACAATGTGAGTGTAAAAAGACGGGGTTCAACATACAATTTGTGATTTTTCTGAAATCTGGCGAGTCAGTCTGCATTTCCCAAAAGGTGGCTTGTCTGGATACCAAAGCCTAGTCCTCCTTCACATAATAATCTGGGGCAGTCTTCTCCGAATGAATGATAAGTATACCCTTTTCAATCGACCTCATCACGTCTTCATAGTCCGCCAGCGAAGACAATAATTGAGCGAGGGTGGCGCTAGACGGTAAAATGCCGGTGTGGACATACAGATCGATGCGTGGGATAGACATAGCTGCGGTTCCCAAAGCTGCAAGGGGAGAAAAGTCGACATTAGCGAGATTGGAGGAGATGGAAAAAAGATGGATATTGATATCGAGGACGAGATGTTGAGGCGGGGAAATGAATAAGGCTATGATCTCGGCAGACGCTTGGAGATATGACTCGCAACGCTTCGGTGTACAGTAAGAATCTTCATCAAATTCGCTCTCCATACATACCGACGCGCGGATAGTGAGTTGTTGGAGATTGGGTGGAATGGGGGATAATTCCATGAAAGGGTGATTGTCGACTTTACCAGTTCGAAATGTATAGGTGCTAGAATCTAGTCTTTCAGTTGTAGCATCGTTGACTATCAAAAGAAAACCTGGGCCTCACACGGCGAATACGTAAGGTCAATGTCCAACTTATTCAAGGTCTTCGAACACACCCCAAGCAACTCTGGAAGGTCGTCCACAGCTGACTCCGCACACTTCAACGACTGGAGCCGATTGATGTGGGGATTGACCAAATCCAGGGATGATTGAGACAGTGTCAGTGATTTCAGCTGAAGGGGAGTCGAATCCACTTCCTCAGCCTCCTCAAATGATCCCGAAAGTACTAGATTCTCGATGTTTTTGCAATTGCCAATTAACAAAAAGGGGGATTCCTGGTTGCCTACTAAGTGGACCTCCTTGACGGTAGGAAGATTGAAGCGGTCTTCCAATGCAGCTCGAAAGACATCAGGCCAATCCCATATACGGTTTTTTGGGGTGGTGAGCATTATGCACTTCAATAAAGGAAACATGAGCAGAGTACTGGCAAAGTCGTCCAACTGCTTGTTGATGCCCTGCTCTTGGCTCCCAGTGCGATCGAGTTCTACTTGAATTTCCAGAATTCGAACATAGTTGAGGATGCGAGGGTTCTCAGAAACGAGCTGGGAGAGCCAATCTGGTATCAAGTCGAGATCGCTCCATCCTTCGCCAAAGTGTACAGTGGTGTTGTAATAGAGATGCCTCTCGACAATTGGGGACAACACCGGATTCGTTGAGCAAGCGACGAGAGTCCGCTTCGATTCCACAAAGCTGAAAATGTGGTCCAGTATCTCGACTGAAAGTTCCATTGCAGATGGGTGTTTGAGACAAAACAGTTTCCGGGGAGGTTTCATGATCGAACTCGTCATCAAGTTTTAATTTTTTAATTTTTTCCCTGGCAATAGTGTAATATTTTATCACGATCCAGGCTCCTAGCCTCCCTTGAGGATCACAATATGAGAAATACACGATTTGTGCAAACGACGTGACAAGACTCAGCCGAGATCATTTGGTCACACCGTCCTAAAGGCGACGAAATTCGTTGTATATTTAATATATTATATAATACTAATAGTACCATTTTTGGCAGGTCTGTTGACCACTTTTGTGCAACGTCTTCCCAAAAAGGAGAAAATACCGCTGATTTCGCATTTTCAATCCTACTACAACATTTACTCAAAATCGGCTTTCTATAGATTGTAGATAATGGTCAGACACACTTCCAGAAAATTTCTACACATGATTTGGTTAAGTTATAAGGTGAAGATTAAATTTGGCCAGATTATATATCATTATTATGATTATCTAATCGAGCTGCAGTGCTCGCGTACCCTCAGAATTTTTTCTTTGCTTTGCATAACTCAAATTGATTTCGGTCGCCTTTACCTTCCAAATTGTAGGATGTTCTAGTGAAAATTAGACTTTACATAACAATTATTTATTTTCTCCACCAAATTGGCCACTGCCCGAATTGAGTCCTTTGCGGCAGATTGACAGCACTGTCAGAGCCCTACTTCTTTACCCACAGCACAGGTCATGTCATTGGACAGAGAGAAATCACCGGTACGGTTAGACAGCCAGGAGACTCGGGTAGAGATCGAGACTATTCACGACCGGGATGAGGGAGATTCAGACGAACCATTTCCGCGGTTTAGCTTTAACCAGGCGTCTGACAATGCCCATAATCCTGTACGAGGAATCTTTTAAAAAACTATTACCCGTTGACTTGTAAATAGGCGCCTCGACGAAGTGGAGTTCCTAATATAAAGGGACCGTCCCCCATTCCTGGATCACAGCCAGAGTTTCATGAACAAGTGCGTAGTTTATTACTTTAGCTGTGCTTTCCTTTAACTTTCCCTTACCAGTTTGGCGAAGTACCATGGAACTGTGCTGATCCTTATCGATATGGCACTCCAAAAAATGGCGATTCATGGGCCAAGTGTAATAAGCTAACGGAGAAGTACGACGATGAAATGTGCGACGCTTGGAAAGAGGAGGTTGATAAATTACTCATATTCGTGTGTACTATCTTACTGTTTCACATTATCGTCCGTTGAATGCAGAGAGAATAGGCAGGTTTGTTCAGTGCGACCGTCACTGCATTTACAGTGGAAGCATATAAATGGCTTCAAGAGGCCAACGACGACATGTCAGTTCGTCTTTTGGCCTTCATCGCATCTCAAGTCACCAATTCAACTGTTCCACCCGATCTCATAGTACCTTCGTTCGCCGTCAGCGCTTCCGAGGTTCGAATCAACGCTGCATGGTTCTTGAGTCTTACACTCTCCCTGTCAACCGTGCTTATTGGAATTATGTGCCTCCAGTGGCTACGAGAATATCGACGAGATGCAGCACTTCCTCACAAAGAAGCGATTGCCCTTCGCCAAATGCGTTATGAAGGTCTCTTGGCTTGGCGCGTTCCACAGATCCTCGCGGCTCTGCCCGTCATGCTCCAAGGTGCTTTACTTCTCTTTTTTGTCGGGTTGTTGGATCTACTTTGGGCCAGAAATAAAATTGTGGCAGCTTGTGTTTCCGTTACCGTTGGCATAGTCATGATATTTCTTGGTGTCACAACAGCTCTTCCCGCAATTCAGCACGCTCTCGTCAAAGACAAACACCTCCATGTTTATCAATGCCCTTATAAATCCCCTCAGTCATGGCTTGCCTACAAATCCGGTCATACGCTCTTTTGGCTTCTCGACTCTTTGAGTCTTCATTGGGCGAGTGAATCTCACCGTTTCTATCGGCTTGTCAAGTCAACGGCAGATCACGATTGGATAACGTTTGACATGCGGTGGAGACAACTCCGCGATGCTGAGGAGGTGGTCAGAGGTACGGCGAAGAAGTTGAGGGATTCCGAAGACATCATTCATGGATTGCAGTGGATCAATGACACGTTTACACAGAGCGTGGAAGCCGTTTACCCCATCTACCACTGTCTCACCGATTTGGAGCTTTCAGCTGCGGCACATACAGTATCTGGCTTCTATCTCGATGGTCTCATTGATAATACCACTCTACGAGTGATGTTAGATGATCGATTCTCGCCTACAGAGCCTCAGAAGCGGGACATCCTTTCAGCTTACTACTTGCACCTTCACCAAGACAAACACCGTGAAGTTAAGGCGTCCTACCTCGAATCACTCCTCCGAATATTGAATTCACAAGAAGTTCCTCAGCCTTTCCTCGATTGGCTCTCGGAAATTCTCCAAGAACTGACGGCAAACATCACTTCCTCTGGATCTGCTTCGCCCTTCTCCTTATCAAATCCGGAAATTAGTATTCAGATCCTCCTATGTATGAAAGGCCTCATGAAGCGAAGGTGGCGAAGTCAACTGCGTACCTTGGACTTCGTGGTTGCTTGGGCATTACTGCACCAAATATTATCGCCCTCTCTCCTAGACTGCTCGGAAGGCCGCGCAGCTGGTATGAACGTGAACGTTGATAATCTCAAACTTGCGTGCGGAGTGTTTGAAGGATTTGAAGATTGGATAGCTGGAGGGCGAGAGATTGAGCGTTGCGACCGTGTCAAATTATGTGCTGAAGGCATGATGACAGTTTTTCCTGTCTCTGTTGACTTGGTCTGGTTGAGGACGTTCTGTCCAGAAATAACAAAGGGATTATCACTCGTTCGAACACTGGAGACCTACATGGCTACACTTGGCGGTCCGAGCATAGTCTTACAACGGGAGAAGAGGTGGTGGTTGGACTACTGGGAAGCATACTCAGAACAGGACTGGCAACATTTGGTTGAGAACTTCGGGCGAATAGAGCAAGAGGAACATTAAATATGTATAATTTGTTTTAATTTATTTCCAAATTTAGATCCGGGTTTTCGAATAATTTATTCATTAAATTGTGATAAAGACAACAAAATAATATAGTATCGCATCGTTACGCAAACTCCAAGAATAATTGAAGTTTCTGGGCTACCGGCGGAGGGAACTTAAAAGCGAGTAATTTGTCCCCAAATGTACGTGCTATCCGTGCAATTCCTTCCTTTAAGCCTGTAAAAATTTATTTTAGATAGCGATGAGACAGATTAAAAATACTCACTATCTACCATATACGACAGAATTTCGTTCGATCTTGCTACTTCAACAGCGAGAGCATTTGAGGCAGCTTGTTCCTTCACGGACAATGTCGATGATGCAGGCTTATATTTAGAGTTGATTTCGGATTGATATTCATCTATGGCTGACAGAAGCGACACCATCGCTTCCAGAATTTTTGGGATGTCCCGTTGGACAACGCCATAACGGTCCTCAGTCAATGAAGCACAGGTTAGATACGACAGAGCTGCACCAAAACCAAAAAATGGGAAATTAAGAAATCAAATGCCGGGAGGAAACGTACCGTCAATAACGACAACATCCAACTCGCGGAATGGCAATGCTGCTTCCACTGTTTTACTCACCCTCTCTCGTTTCCACCATTCCAGTAGTTGTCCTACTTGGTCTCTTACTGGCTCAGGAATATACCGCGATGCGTAGAATGTCAAAATGGAGAGTGCACTGTCTTTCATCCTGCTTCCAAGCCCTTTAACCTGCTGGACGTTCTTCTTGGTCTCCTCTGCGACAGGAGAAACTAGGACCTTGGTTTCCACACTTCTGAACAGTTCTGGTATATGAGTGGCATCTGCACCTGCGTCAAGGGCTTGAGCGATCGGTCCGTCAGACGCAAGGGCATCCAAGGCTGCCTGTCCAGGGGATTCCTTCATGTTCTTGTAAATGGGCCTTCGAAGCAACTTGGTTGGTGTAGCTATATCTTGACCAATGGTGAATTCTTCCTTGGCCGGTATAGGTGCAATTGGGACAATAAGCGGCATCCCCCGACGAAGGAGGAGTTGATAATGCTGCCCGAGAAGAACCAGGCTTTCTCGGCTTAGACAAGTCCAGAGATTCGGCATTGTCTTCTGATCACCGAAAAGGGCTGTCCGACGACTGCTAGCCGGCGAAGTTTCTTCCATAGCCAGACAACGAAGTTCCGAGTATGCGAAGAACTTGAATATTTGATTAGTAGATGTAGTGCCCGAAACGAGCGTCGTGTTTGGATCTGCAGTAATGGTCGACAAATTTGCTCTCTTTAGAGGGTGAACACTATGCCACGAAGTGGGGGATCTACACTTACTTCTATGATAACCCGATCAAATAGATTATCCGTCAATTCCCAAACTAGAACAGTGCTGAAGGAAAGAATAAATGACCGAGCTACCAAGTTGACATGATGGAAGGGCAATGACACCGTCCAGGAGCCCTTGAGGAAATGGGCTGTGAGAGGACGGAAAATTATGGAAAGAAGTGGAATGCTATAGAAGAAAGGAAGTAACATCCGGGTAAGGCCAAAGAAAAACATTCCTCCAACCAAAGCCAGGGTGGCATTAACAATGGAAACAAGGAATGACATAATGACCATAAAAACCCAATTTGTCGGATGATTCTTCGCCATCGACCAACGGTAAACGAAACGATCGGCCAACGCCCCTCGGAGCACAAATGCCAGTGCAGTAAATACTTGGGTAATGACCAAGAATAAGAGCCGGCCATTCAGATAATAGGGATGCTTTCTGCAGCAGAGTCAGTGAGGATAATTCTAAGACGTGATTTGGACCGAAATACCGTGACTTCACAAATAGTGTTAGTTTGGGGTCGTCGAAGGAATGCAGATAGCTATTCATGACATAAAACGCGAGGGCACAAATAGCAGACACATAGTGTATGCACATTGCCAACCTCACGCTTCGTTGGGAAAGGGCCGTTTTCACCATACTCAAAGGCGTCGATGCCGACAAACGTTGAGCTAGTTGGGAAATATGAGAACATTGACCTTTAACACTTGAAAAAATACCTACGCGTCAAAAACGCCTTGCGTAACACAACTACAGGAACAGGCAAAGTAACCCATACCAAAAGTGTTATGGAAATAGTCCATAAGTTGACTGGAAGCCAAACTGCCCCCCATAAGCCCATCTTGGCAAATCCTCCCCCCTGCCATAGAGTCCAGGCATTAACAAGGATATAGGTGTATGCAGCCGATAAAAAAAGGGAAAATTCAAGTCGATGTCGGAACACGGCTTTTACAAGACGTTCATAAGTTTCGGAAGATGGAGGCCCTGAGGAGGTTGGCCCGACCGATATTTTTGATGATATAGCCCTAATTGGAGTGGATAATATATGAGAAGGTGATAAGTTGGACACCTTTGGAGTGCCGTTCAATGTTGCGGTGTGCATTTCGCTCGACGACGTCGTGTTCGAAACGGTTCAAGTACTACGCGCCGGCACATCACGTGCAAAAATACAGTTCTCTCATTTACAAAGTCTTCTTGTAGGTATTCACACGCCGAGTACACTGGGTTCTCGCTGTATGGTCACCGACAAGAATGCCACTTTTACTGGCCCTCTTTTACGCGAAAGGGACAAGAAAATTATCGAGAAGTATGAAAAGGAGAAAGGGGAATTAGAGCGAAAGCTTCAAAAAATCAAGCACTCTTCCGAGGAAACAGCAAAGGAACTCTTTGACGCTGTTAATCGCGGGAAAAGGCTCGCACGCTCTCTTGGGTTTGAAGATGTGTATGAAGCTCAAATTTTCATCGATTCGGTTGAACATGAAGTATCGTTTAAGGATTGCATGGCTAGGTTCAAGATTCTGGAAGCGGAGCTGAGATGTGAAAAGAAGGAAGTAGCCGTTATACAAGCAAAACTAGCAAAAAAGGAAAACAATAGAAACGTACAAGCAGAGCTGGAGAAAGTCAAGGCGGAACTCAGGTAAGTGCACCTATGCTTGTAAGATATTTTCAATGACGGGCAAACCCAGTGGTTCTGAGATTCGTCATAAAGAGGAGTTGAAAGGCATAAACGAACGATACGACGCGTTAAAGGCCGTTAAGGAACGCGCCGCCGAGCGTTACAAGGCTGACTTCAAAAAGTGGAGAGAATTCAGCAAATGGCTGTTCGCGGAGGATGATGAACATCGCAAACGTCGTAATGAAGCGGGAATTTCCAAGGAGGAGAAAAAACGACGTGATCTGGCGAGCGTTATGCGCAAGCGACAGAAGATGATTGAAATAGGGCCTTACCTTGCGCGATTTGAAGGAGAACTAGAGGATGTTGCTGGTCTGACCATTTATTTCCTCCACCTTCATTATGTTAAATTTCCTGTGTCCCCTGTGTTTAATTCTCGGCAGTTTCGTCAATTCCCCCACCCATAGGCCACACGGAACAATGCGACGGGGATAAGGAAAATGGCGGTGCTTGTCTTCCATCACCAAAGAAAGCCAACACCCTCTCTGAGGAGTCAGCGACCCATGAGTCTCCTGCACAGCAAAGAGATACTCCACTAAAGGTAGTTACAAATCTTGACCCGCCCTCTTCGTCTCCGTCGGTCTTTTTTACTACGACGTCACACAATGCGACAAAACGCGCTCCTCTTGATTTCCACCCTATTTTGCACACAACTACCATTAAGCAGGAACCTGATTCGGCAATTAGTCCTCTCCGAAATAAGTCGGTCAAACGGACTTATCCGTATATACCGAGTTCTTCGGATACGGAAGACGATTCACAAGGTATGTCCTTCTCGGTGTTGACAACAATTTTGCTCATGTCTACTAGCTGTTTCTATGCCATCAACTAATCCTCAATCTGGGAAAGCATCAATTTTTAAAGTACCAGCACCTCCACCAACGATCACTCGTCCTGGAAGTGTGCCATCTCGTGAGTTATCTGTGGGGTGTTTCGACCTAATGTTAATGAAAAGGAACAGAGTGTGTTTTCACACCTCCATCATCGGCACATGGGGCGATAATGCGGCTCGGATGCTCTGGGATCGAGTCTACTCGATCCGACAAGAGGCCTTCTAAGATTCGGAAGCTTAGCGACGATATGTCATCGGGATCAAGTGTTTTCCCTTACGATAAGGAGGCATCTACCCCTTACAGCACTTCGAAGGCTCAGAAGGAACACGCGATTGGAATAACACCTAAGCTACACGACTATTCAGTATTCAAGGGCCGAGGTCGGTATGGTGGCCAGAATCAGTGAGTCATCTTTTTTCACCTTCAACGTTCTCCTATTTCTCATCGCAAGGGACTCCGAGAAAACTATCAACGCATTGTACACGATCGATCCCACCAAAAATAACGGCAGAAGTTATCAATATGATGAGGTGATAAGATCGAAAGAGGACAGACGAAGGATGCATGCTGGTGACTGTGAATGTTGTCGACAGGTCCGATCATCTGTACCATGCCAACTGCTGTTACTGACTTCGAACCAGTACTATGAGAACGTCGGTCCACTTCCGAACCGCTTGCAGCCACCGCCGTGGCGATCTCCGTCAACAACACCGTCTAAATCTTGCCGGCAACATTCCGATTCGTATCAGAACACTTCTGACTCAGCTCTTCGCGAAAAAGAGATTAACGCGCATCGGCAGACAATTTCGAGGCACAGACATACGTGGGAAAGGGCTAAGACACCGCCTGGGTATTGGGACATTGGTTTTCCAACTACACAAGAAGTGGGCGATATCAACGAGAAGGCGAAACAAATGCAAAGAAAGAAATTGGAGGAGATTGCCACAGAATCCGGAAGGTTGGACGGGAAATATCGGAGAAAGTAATGGTCAAAAGCGTGCTCTTCGTAGAATGCTTTTGCCATTTCTTTGTTTTTCCGATTTCCATAATGCTAACTGCAAATCCGGGTGTGCCTCTTTACTACAAACACCTGGTATAGAAGATTCTGACACAGAACTCCTGCGCTTGTTCTGTGTTTATTTGCAAATTGGCTCTAGATTGGAATGCGCAGTATCCAATATACTGGCGATGTGATGACAAAGTACTAGTACTTAAAAAATGGCAATGACAGTTGAAACGACAGATAATCGTTCGTGGCGCTAGTCGTAATCCTCGTGCTATGACGTCGTTCTAAGCTGGCATGTGGACAGTATGATCTTCATAAATGGCACCAATATCAATCGACGTGATTGCAGGTTCCAAGGGTAAGGAGGTGTTCATAACAGGAATCTAATTATATTAGTTGACAAAGCAACGGCTGCGTATTTGTCTATAAGCCAAGATACTTTGATGTTCGACTATTAACCAAGCTTCTTCCATCAGATGTTATCTGTGTAAATGAGAAAGCCTAATGTTTGAGAGAATTCAAAGAAGATAGGAATGAACGTCCGACGCAAGGTTACACAATAAATGCAGAATACAGCTACTCAATTCTAGAATTTGAAATGACAACTTAGTAACTTTGTATGAAAGGGGAATTAGCACTGCAAACAACACCTCCTTAAAAAAAAAAGGATTTTCAACATCACTACCAAATTAGTCGAATAACATCTAAAAACAGATCAAATGCGCAGTTGCATCCTAGGATCCTACCATTTATGGAAGGGATCATTCTGCACTGTTGCAAGAAGTGTACTAGGGCTTGGCCCGGGGGAGCTTGTATAAGTAATGGACCTTTTAATACAACTGGCATCAAGTTTCGGTGTTTTAGCTTCCAAAGCAGATTTTTGGTTCTCCTTCGCGGGTCGGTCCACAAGGTTCATCAGACGCACAATATCAAATTGTAAATTGATCGGTAAGGGGTAATAGCCGACATATTCGCTTCCACTCAAAGGCCAAGGATGGCAACTTATCATTATCTTGTATAGTGGACGCAGTGTTGCTACTAGCAACACTGCGTAATAGTATTACCCCGAGCTGTATTTAAAGCATGATAAAAAAGCCGACTAAGATCGCATAGTGATAGTCCACTTTTGCCCTTTGAAACACTGAACCTGACAAGAATACTACGATGTCTCAAGCATGTTACGCAACGAGCCACTGGGATTCTGAATCTGCATTGGATACATTATCAGCAGTCCATTCATCTCGTTCTTCATTCACTTATGCTTCGCGTGCAGAGGAGGAATTCGAGAGATATGGTGGAGATGACATTTATGGCCCTCCTTTCCAGATGCTGAAGACCGAAATCATGATATCTCCGTCAGACATGAAAGATCCCGATTTGGTGGATTGGGGTGGTCCAGGGGACCAAGAAAATCCTCAAAATTGGAATTTGAAGTACAAGTGGTTTATCACCCTCCTTTGTCTCGTGATGACGGTGAATGTGTGCGTTTTGGTGTACCTCATAATTTTCTTTTCGTGTCGGTTGATGGTTCTAATAGGACATTTGCATCCTCTGCACCGGCTGTAGCCTCAACCCAAATTGAGCAACAGTTTCAAGTGCCAAAAGAGGTTTCGTATTTAGTCACAACAACTTTCTTGCTGGGATATGTGCTTGGAGTGAGTACTATATTTCCAACGGTCAACCTCTTAATGTGTCAAATTTATCTAAATTTTCAGCCACTTTTCTGGGGTTCAGGAAGTGAACAAGTCGGACGAAGACCTATCTTCATTATCTCAATGACTGCGTATACTCTGTTTCAGTTGGGCCAAGTCTTCGCTCAAAATATTGAAACCCTGCTTGTCACTCGTTTTTTGTCTGGATTTTTTGCCGTTGCACCCCCTACAAATTTTGGAGGTAAAATTTTTTTTTTTTGATTTCGCGAATCGTTTCCGAAGGCTGAGAAATTTCAGGTCTCATTGCTGATATCTGGCCTGCTGCAGATCGTGGACTTGCAATGAGTCTCTTCACAACCTGTGTTTTTATTGGTCCCATGCTTGGTCCCATTGTATCTTGTTTCATTCTCGACAGTGGCGCTTCCTGGCGATGGATTTTCTGGGTCATGACGATATTTGCAGGGACCTGTACCCTGATTGTCGTACCCACAATCCCTGAAACCTATGCACCGGTCATTCTCATGGAGAAGGCGAGGAGACTGAGAACATCAGATCCAGTTAAAAACAAGGATTTGTATGCGCGGCTCGAGAAGGAAGATCGGTCACTTAAAGGTGTTATCAGCCGTACTATTTTTCGGCCTTTCAAGATGCTTGCGTTGGAACCCATTCTTTTGTTGACCACCCTCTACACCTCCATTGTTTATGGACTTATCTATGTTTGTGGGTATTACCTAAATTCAAATTTCCGATGTACTCATCCCCCCTTCAGTGCTACAGACGCTGCCCATTATTTTCATTGAAAAACGGGGGTTTACAATTGCCCAGAACGGTTTGGTCTTCATTGGGATCGGCATAGGTACCATCATTGGATCAATCATCAATTGGAGGGCCACAGCGCACTACCAACACTTGATCTTGAAGTGGAATGGCTCTCCTCCTCCTGAAGAGCGCCTATATGGTGCAATGACCGGCGGCCCTATCCTTGTCATCGGTATTTTCTGGTTGGGTTGGACGGGTTACTATTCCACTATTCCGTGGTATATCCCGGCCATCAGCACGATCTTCATCGGAATGGGCATCAATTTGATTTTCACATCCTTCTTGGTAAGTTCTGTGTATTATTGTGGGGTCCCCGTCTAACTACTTCAATTCGCAGGGCTATATTGTGGATACGTATCTGATGTATAGTGCTTCGGCCTTCGCTGCAAATACCTTCGTTCGTTCTGCAGTCGCTGCCGCTGTCCCTCTTTTCACGGTTCCGATGTTCACCCGAGTAAGTGGTATCATTGATCTCCTTCCTATATATACTCAATAATGCTGTATAGTTGGGGGTGAACTTTGCTTGCACTTTGATTGGCCTTCTTGCACTTCTCTTTGTACCTTGCCCCTTCCTGTTCTGGAAGTTTGGGCCACGAATACGGAGCCACAGCAAATTTGCACCGTGTATTGTAAGTAGATTCATAGGTTACACCTTAAAAAAATCGCTGATAAACACACCCAGGACCTCAAAATTGCACGATGAAATCCGACACTGGGAGGAACTTGAAGAACGTTTGCGAGCTTAGAAAAACTTTGCGAGCGACACGGTAGTTGAGGCCATCGTTCATTTTTGCGCTGAGCCTGTTGCTTTGGTTAGAAGGTACTCCCATGGATGAAAGTCGCATTCTCGTGGTTCAAAATTACCTCGTATTTGATAATAAGTAAGGTGAAGGATATGTAATGCCATTAATCGTATATAATCTAATCGAGCCCAATTTATCAATATTGAATTCTTCATGGAAATATACAGAGTGTTGCTGAAAAGGTACTACAGAAGATCCACCGTCCCACAATGAAGCTTGGTGCCACACTTATCCGAATAAGCCAGTGTGGCTTATTCGGATAAGTGTGGCACCAAGCTTCATTGTGGGACGGTGGATCAGACGGTGTGTACTATGAGCTCGAAGGCGTCTGTGTTGGTGGCGTTGGAGAAAAGCAACCTCTGCTCTCTGTATCTTGAGCAAGTTGAACGAGCATATGTATAATCCAACTTTTCATCACACTTTTCTTACTGACCATTCTGCCAGTCTGTCACATTGAATTATTGCCGCACAATCCACAAACGACTCTTTCTGAAATCCTTAATGTGAATTTTGAACTCACTGAACTTTATTTTCGTACCCTCAAATCACAGTCAACTTGTGAATTAGTCCATCCTAAGGTACCGTCCACTGGCTCATACTACTAGCCCCTTTTCTCATTCGGTTAAACTTAAAGTGAGCTGTGACTCGAGTTTTCCAACGTGACACTGACAATGTCACTGAGATTATCATTCAGAAGTTAGAACCAACATGTTTTTCGACCTCAATGTTCCTATTCATCAACCTCTTTTCGGACATGTAACAAAGAAAGGGAAATGTGAACAATCAGTGGTGTACAGCGATTCTGAAATAACCAGCTTCGAAAAAAGAATCGACCTTTTGATTCACTGTCGGTGCATACTTTGGGGATTTTTTACACTGACTAAAAGATTTGAAGTAGGATACACTGTTTTTGCATTTTCGCAAACGGTGAAAACACGTATAGACGTGAAGAGCCATGTAAACACTTTAAATCCTTTCGTTGCTCGTTTGCGGACACGATCTGGTATAGTGTTTCTTAAGAGGTTAAACATCATCCTTGACCAGGACAGTGAGAAGGGCTTTGGACTGGTAAATGTCAACATTTAAATTTCGGGGTTTAATCTCAGTCTTCGTCCCAGATTAGTGCCAATATTTCGCTGTTCAATTTCTATGATTTGCTTTGCCTTATTCCAACGACGCATGCGACCCTTTCCTTGGCCTGCCTTACACACACTCTGCCGTCAAATCTGACCGTGCATGTGATTTCTCTTCCGTTAACGCTTCCGCGACTTCCTTTCCATCTCAAACACACCCTACTCCGGACAGCAATCAAGAATGGTGCAGCTTTTGAAATCAACTACGTCGGGGCAATTGGTGGCGAAAATGACCCCGTCATTGTCGATGCAAATGCTGCTGAAAGTGGACCAAGTGCCAAACGGAACTGGTGGTCTGCTGCACGTGAATTGGTCAGAGTTACCAAGGGCAAAGGCTTACTGATTAGCGGAGGTGTCTTTGCTGCGGCAGATTACCGTGCGCCGCGGGACGTAGCTAACTTGTAGTCAACTGCCTCCTTCTGTATGTCATTCTGGCTGACTGTTCATTTAAATTAGGATTTCGATGCTTGGGCTTACCCACGACACTGCTCACGAAGCTTTAGTCAAGTCGCCAAAATCCCTTATCGCAAGGGCTCGTAAGTCATTTCTCTACGGTTGTTTTATGCCCCTACTAATCCAATTTCTTATAGAAACACGAAGGACATATCGCGCCGTTTTATCGGAGCCCGCACTTATTTTTTGCCAAGTTCCGAAATCATCGGAAACAAGACAGCTATCAAATCCAGAGGGCGACCCATGTTTTACTGAACCGAAAAACGATGCACTATCTAAGCGACCACGGGAAAACGAGGATGCAAATATTCCCCTACAAAGCCAACCAAAGAGAAAGAAAAAGAGGAAACCAAACTTGCAAGATTTGGCGGATAAGTGATCATGCAGGATTTCCCAGAGAATGCATCAACTTGAGCACTTGTAATTCAATTACACTTCTAGTTTCGTCTCTGAATTCTCAGCGGCTTAAATTCGTGTGATTTTATTCAGGCTGCAAGCTAATGATTGTTTGCGCAGAATCATGTTCTCCCATGTTACTTGTAAGGTCTCTTCAGACCACTGTTACACAGTGAGAGTTTAAACATTTCCCGAGGTACGCGTCAACTTTCCCCCCGGACGGCACGAGGAGTTGCGAACAAGGAAAGGCCCTAATTCCAATTGGCACAAACGTCATAGTTTAAAGAAAATTCTTGAATTTGCTATGGGAGTATAAGAAGGAATTATGAAGGAATATTCAAAAGTTCGGCAAGTTCGGCCCGTGATGACAGCCCGCCTTAAAACACGTAACAGTGCAGGTTCACTTTGAAATTGTCAAGGCAAATTTGCAGAAATTTTAACGCTCAACAGCGGATGTCCTGGTCTTGACATTTTTCCAATTACGTAACTGAGGGATCGTCGTCTTCCTCGCACAATGCGTCTCGACTCTCCGCATCCTTACAGTGAACTTGGGATAAACAAAACAATTCATCCGGCATCCATATCTTGAATCAGGTGTGTGGCGTATTCACTTAAGCTTTAGATTGTAATAACATCTCTTAGTTCAAAATTTTTAACAGCACTTACGTATTATCTCCGTTAAAGAATATCGCCAAGCTTCAACAACACTCCAACGACCCCAGAATTGAATATCACAGAGTCTGAAACATCACGATCGAGCACATTTCTTTTTCAGACCGTGCAAACGAGTTTTCAGTTCTCTATTCAAATCTCGTGGGACGTTTTGAGGCCTCATGTAACACCCTAATCACTAAATTCAACCGGCCTTTCAAGGTAAAGACTATTTTTCGGTAGAATCTCGACAAATGCCGTCAACGCTAGTGTGTCTGGCTTGACGTAGGGTCCATCACAAGTCAGACACATGTCATGCTGGGCCACCATTTCCGCTCATAAAACCAGCGCTTTCATGCAAAAGACAACCGATTCATCAACTTCTCGACCGATGTCGTTCCATCAAATCATTTCTCGCTTTTGTCAGAAGCGCCCTGCTCATTGTAGTCGGGAAATTCGAGGTTCTTACTCAGCCATCGACAGCATTGTCTCCGTTGACGTCAAGCCTTTTCTTAGCGAGACGTTGGTGAACGGAGAGAATCCCATTCGCTTTGCAAGCCCTGGTCCAGTGCCAAAACCGAATGATATTTATGATGGAGGTTTTCCTGATGCACGACGGCAAGGGATTTGCCTTCGCATTTCCAATGGGGGTGCCGGCCAGACAGGACTCATCAAAGCTTGGGCTGATGCTTTCATTCAGTATCAAGTCGCAAAAGGCGCGAAACCCTTTGAGGTCAAGTCTATGTGTCTGTGTTGAATCTTTGGTGCTAACCTTTCTCGTAGATCGCTTGGTATCTTATGGACACAACTGGCAGTCTAGCGATGTTAGCATCCGGTACTGTTGATATCGCACTGACGTATAATCCTGCAGCGGAAAAGCAAATGATGAATTGCGGGGCTGCGATTGAGCGTATCTACGCATTCCGGGTTTGTAGCACCGATTGTAGAACGTTCTTCACTCTTTTTAATTCTCGGATTTAGGATCACTTTATGCTCGTTGGACCAAGATCTAATCCAGCAGATATAAAAGACGATGACGACATTCTGACCATGTTCAATAAGATTGTCGCTTCCGGAAATTGTGATGTCCTCGTGAGTAGAAAGTTTATTTGAACTCTATCTTCACCTTCATACCTCTTCTAGAATCCCCCAGATCCCAAAGTTCGTCCTCCAACACGCTTCCTATCCAGATTTGACAAGAGTGCCACCAACATCAAGGAGAGCCAATTATTTGTTACTATTGGTCAGGTCTGGCAGTCGGCTTCCCATTCACATTTTACCGATTCCTGATATCCCTTTATAGGTTCCATGGGCGCTCGATTATTCAAAATGGTACCACCAATACCCACGTTTCCCTCAAGAAGCTCTAGAAGCTGCATCCCTCCTTTCTGAGTATACGCTTACCGATTACGGCACTTGGCTTTCTGCTTCTAATTCCACGAGGACCCCATTGAAAGTTTTCAAGGTCGGCTCTGATGACGCAAACGATCCGTTGCTTAATCCAGGCCACATATTGCGTGGTTCGCGAACCTCTGCCATCCATGCAGACATTTCAAAAGCCTTCATGGAATGGGTGGCTTCGTCGCATGGTGGTCAGAAGGTGATTGAAATGTTCTCAAAGAATGACATCGTCCTCTATACAAAAGCTCCTGTGAAAGGGGATAAGGTCCAGATTTCAGATCCATCGTGATTACTTGTCTAGGCGGTCTATTCATTTCTGTTGCAGAAGGAACGGCCTTCATCTAACTTGTATTTAATCTCATCTAATGTAGACAGACGGTTCCGGAAATGGGGCGTTAAGTAAGGATGAAAAGGTAGTTGTACTGACATATGATGGTATGACGAAGATGATGTTGTCACCAGCCACTGTACTTTCTCATTCACCGCATCAGCCTGAGCTGTATAAGATGTTCATGGGAGAATTAGACGATGTGGAATGCAATTGTATGCACCAGAGACGAGTCTTAGCTCGCTGGAGAATCTAGTATTACCTAGGACATATCACATTAATTAATAGCGCCATTCGACAACATTCTTGCTGAGATAAACACTGCGGTGTTTTATGTGACCTGCCCGAGGATGTTTCTCGCCGTTTTGATTTTCATCTTAGGTATCACAGAATTGTTAAGACGAATGCTAATTTCAAAACATCCCAAGGGGATTCATATCTACAAGAGGCGCAGCATCGAAAATATCAAGGATATTGGCGGTTATACCGTTCAGTGGTAAGGAACAGATCATTACGGTTGAGCCATCGCATGACAGGCGCTTCTATCTGGTCAGGGGAAACGGGAGGAGGCATGTTGGCTATGTCGATTGCCCTACGCGCGGCAACCAGGGTCAGAATGGCCGCGACGGTCACTGCAAAAAAAATATCTAATATGACAAGGTGGACGGAAATGTGGAATTCATGACGCGACATACTGATGATGACCGCGAGCCACGAAGACACAGCCATGGCTGTGATTGTGTTACACCCGTGTTGTCCGATTTCTATGAAGTCCTTGTTCCTCCCGGAATAGCACATCGGGGGTAACTGAACAGTTAAAGCAATACCAGAGACTATGGACGTTAGATGGTAGACGGACAATTAGAGAGTTGCTCACTAGCGAAGAGCAGGACCACACCAACAGTGTATGCTGCGTCGAGCATTGAGGGGTCACTGTTCTCATCTGCAGCACGTTGTATACTGCGGTAAGAGTTTGAATTAGATTGTGTTGTGGAGAAGAAAGAGACAAGCACACGCACAGATAACACAAGGATGCGAAGTGGGCCATTCCAAGGATACCAGCAACGCATACAATGCCGAAGATGAGCGCTGAATGATCCGTGATAACGGTTTGAAGAGTAGAAAACGAGAAAGTAGACGTACGCTCCTTCCTGGGATGCAAACTCGATATCGTCCATATCCCCAACAGAATATTAATAACCGCTAATACGATGGCGACACCTGGAGGAAACCCAAGTATGAAAATGTGATCAATGAAATACCATGTCTTAAAAGGCAGGAACACTTACCAATGTACGGCCACTGTTTACAGAACAAAGATAGTGTCTTCTGCAGTTTCGAACGAGGCTTGACGTGTCCGGACCTGCCGGACACGTCGAACGGAGTCGCAGAATCCATAACGCTCGAGAACTTGGGCTTTGAAATGAATAATGTGACTTCTGTTCAACGGAGGGCTCGTGTAGAGATCTACAGTTAGGCACTGCCTAGCAATTTGTTGAAGAGAAAAGGACCAGCCTTGACAGGGATGGCGTTCAGCGTAAACCAAGACTGTGAGCGGAATCTCACAGTGATGGACCATCGGGCCGGTACGAATATCCATGCCTCTCAAGACGACATTATTGGAAGATTTTATGGAATCGCCTCTACCTGGCTATAAACAACTTTGTGACGAACTCTGGACTCTTCTGTCCACATTCCCACCACCGTTCATTTACATTCAGGATCTAGAGACCACACAGACAACGTTCTCCGTCGTTCATAAAATCTTACGCCGGCTTTCAGGTGCTTCGCCACACACCACTTCATGCAAAATCCATTTCGCGCGTGTCGATGCAATATCGTGCTTTACTCCTCGCTTGCTTTATGAAACCATCATCCACTCTCTTGTAGGCTGGGAACCTAGCTGGGAAGACGGATGCGCGATATGGGATGCGGACAACGATATAAGATGGAACGAGAATCTGAATACTTTTTTGCATGGGTTGAGAACTTCTCATGAGAGTTTATGTTCGCAAGCTGGGATCAATATGACGGGTGGGGTGAAAGGCAAGGAAAAGTCGCGAGAAGGGGGATATGAAAATGTGAGGTTTGTCATCGTCATCGAACGCGCGGAGAGACTGAAAGAAGACCACCCTGAACTTTTGGTGCCATTGACGCGGTTGGCAGAGCTGGTGCGGTCTTGTTCCTTTTATCCGTTTGTTTATTTAATCCCAGATTTTGTAGGCAAGGCTTGATTTGAGCATAATTTTTATCTCTCAAGTAGGCTGGGAGGATGTTCGCCCACCCTTGGGTGCATCTCCAGATCCATATTATGTCGACGTTTCCTCTCTGTCCAAAGAAAGCGAGTTGCAGCCTTTCCGCCAAAAAATATTCCCTTATGTTCGATACAGATATTGCGAAAATTCTCATCTCCAAGTTCACGACGTATTCTACAGGGTCCCACGACATCCTCACCAATCCATATCACCCGAATCTATCGTCCCTATACATCCACTTTGTCACCATGCTTTGCGATGTCTGCTATCCATTCAGCCACGACCCTCAAGATCTGCAATATATAGCCGCCGCTCGTTGGGTTGGATTTGTGAAACCGCTTATAGACGACTACAAGCAACGCCTTGCAAAGCAAAACGACGGAGAAGACGGTGAAGATATGGATACAAATGAGACGGAGTTTATTGCCCCGTCAGAAGATCTTCGCATTCGGCTTCTTAGGTACTTTAACGCTTCGTTCACGACGGCCATGGAGGCCCTTCTACCAAGACAGACAAATGCGGCAGATTGGGCTCTTGTGAATGAACCGCCCGATAACCTGCTTTCAATGTCACGCGCTGAGGGAGGCTATAGGCAGCAACCAATGGTTCATTCACCGCTTGCGACCCATAATGGCATTCATTCTCTTCCAAGAATGTCCAAATTTATTATGATAGCTTCATTTTTGGCATCGATGAATCCTGCGAAATCGGACTTGAGGATGTTTGGAAGGGGAATTGATGAGAAGAAAAGGAGGAGACGGGTGATGAAGACTGAACGGAAAACAAAGTCTAGTGCACCTGCAAAAGTATGTGAGGAGCTTAGAACCTATCTCTTCCATTCTGTTCAGCTTTGTATTTCAGATTGCGCAAAAGCTACTTGGCCCTGCGCCTTTCCCGGTAGACAGGATGATTGCCATCCTTGGTGCACTGCTTGAAGAAAATGACGTGGAGTCGCGACTTTCAGCTCCTGAATTTAGAATTCCTGGTGAATATACCGACATGGAAATCACAAGAGTTGGTGTGTACTGCACGGTATGTTACTGCTTTTTTTTTTTTCAGTCTTTCTTGTAAAAGGAACTAAAACCTCAGTTTTTCAGATAACGGAGCTCACTTCAATGGGCTTACTCCACCGAACGACACCGCCTGATCGATTAGATGGACCACCGATGTTCAAGTGCGCAATCTCGTACGACGATGTGTTGGGGTTAGCCAAGGAATTAGATGTATCCCTTAATGATTTATTCTGGGATTTGATATGAGAATATAGAGTTGACTCTCTTTGGTTTATGCTCATTACCCGTGATATTTCTGTTTGCCTTCGTGGTGTATGAAACGCTATTTTTTGAAGATTGCAGGCCATGCACTGGGCTCGATATGGTGGACTATTCGGAAATAATTCAAACAGTAATTTCGCTAAAAAGAATGCAAGGGAGGGTCCAATTAATGAGAATGCTATACTACGAGTTCTTGTAACACCATGAGGAGTCGGTGCCCAAAAGCCGGTCAATCCAATTGTGGAAATAGGTCCGTGCGCGCTTCAGACGTTCATATATAAGCCTCTCTTCACCCATTCACTTTTCCTTACCACTCTGGCCTTTTGGCTTAGATCAAGTGTAGTATCTGTTCTTAATAGTTTAACCACTATTATGGGGGCACAGCTCCCATTTTTGGTTATCTAATTTTTGTCGCCCCAGCTCCTCGGGCTCTGCTTGCACCCCTTGGACGTGATGACCTTGCCACTGCAGTACCGGCTTGTGTTGTCGGGGGATCCCCCTTTTAGGGTCTTCTCTCTCTTTCCTGCATTTACATTTATCGCGTTAGTTTAACGTGATTAGAGAAATCAGGAAACGGATTGGGCTTTAACTGACTATAGATATATTTAAGATGTTGCAGAATTATGCGATATTTAAAAAAACATATTTCGAGTGCACGCTCGGTCATCCTGCTATTGCTGAGGAAAATATGTAACAATAATCTGGGAATATGTTCTCATTATTACTCACAGCGCACTTCTTGGAGGGGCGAAGCGCTTGGAAAATAGTGCCTTGGCATGACACATGTCGATGTATAATTTTGTAAACAGCTGGTTATTGTTGAGAATTACTGGGTTATCTCATCCTAATCGATAATAAGTATGGAATTTTGTCCAAATTTCGTTAATACTATCTAATACCAAAACTAAAAATTTGTACATTGGAGTAGATTATTTATTTTCAATAATGAATTACAAAAAGGAAAACTAAACTCATCATACCAGGTTATTGTTTGTAACAAATAGCTATTAGCACTTGTCGAAAATTTCGAAGCGGCATTTTGCTGCTGAGGCAAGAGGATTTTGGCACAACAACAACTTGACAAGGAAATGGGTGTTTCTTCCGACTCTGGAAAAACGATAACCACATTGATATTATCTCAGAGGCTGAGGTATATGCAGAAATATATCAATCGGCACAGCCAGGAGAAAAGAGATCTGATCTCCGAACTATCGGCAACACCTTCCTACTCTCGGCGCGCAGGACACCGTGGGAGGCAGGAAATCACATTTACAACCCTTGCCAGTCGTATGCAATCTCTTTGCCTTTTGCTCTTGCCACCAACATCGAGGTTTAAGGTCTCTAAAAGCACTGCGGTATCCTTGCGGTGAATCTACGTGGAGGGGTGTCCCGAGTATTTGAATACACTGCTCACCGCGTACCTTGTAGGTTGAGGAAACCCCTATTGATCGATTGATTGTCTCATTACATATCTCAAGCTGCTGTGCACCTCCATCTTGTTTTCCTATCCACAACTCCGACACTGGCCTTTGATTCATCTAACTTATACCACGTATAGAAACTTAATCAGCACAACCGGAACATGTCTTCACCGATATTGACTGAGAGCTCGCCAGCCCAGGCCGGGACAGGTCAGGCGATCCCTCCTCCATCGTCACCTGCATCAACAATTCCACAGAAGAAGAAGAAACCGCACCCGTTTTGGTTGGGTGGTGTTGCAGCAACCATCGCGGCTTCTATCACTCAGTGAGTCCTTTCCTACTGTTATAATCTCGATCCAGAACGGGATCATTTATTAAACTTCGTATGTAAAGTCCGCTTGATTTGACCAAGGTCCGTTTACAAGCTTCGGGTGATAAGAGGATGGTTGAGAGTATCAAGAAGACGATCAACACGGCTGGTGTGTATCAACTATCGTCGTATGACCACTGGGTGCTCATTTTGACTTTCTAATTATATAAAGGCGTTCGTGGTCTACTCGATGGTATCTCAGGGACATGGCTTCGTCAGATGTCCTATTCCATGTGCCGGTTTTGGGCATACGATGAGAGTAAGAAACTAATAGACGCCACGGGCAAAGATGCGCCAGCTTGGAAGTTAGCTGTTGCTGGTAGTATGGGTGAGTCCATACATCAAGTCTGTCGGAGTGACACTGATCTTTTGGAATCTAGCCGGTGGTATTGCAGGGTTTATCGGCAACCCTGGAGGTACGTGTCTTTGCAGTGTATATTTACACGTGATTAATACTCTTCTGGAATTAGAGATTGTCATGGTCCGCCTGCAAGGCGACTTTGCCAAGCCTCCAGAAAAGAGGTTCAATTATAAACACTGTTTTGATGCCCTATTCCGCGTAAGTAACACCAGAATCGGTTCAATTCGCACTTGGTCGTCCGCGAAATGAGCCTGCTGACCACAGTTTGACCCGTCTCTGTAGATGGTTCGCGAGGAAGGTTTCTCGTCACTGGGACGGGGAATAGGTCCCAACGTTTTCCGCGCGGTGCTGATGAACGCAAGTCAGCTGGCATCGTAAGTGCATGTTTGAGTTTATAAAAGTAGCCCGTCTTGATGGTCTCGTACAGGTACGATTTCTTCAAGGCGGAATTGCTAAAGACGCCATATTTTGAGGACAACATCTTCTGCCACTTTACGGCCAGTTTTGCCGCGGTACGTTTGGAGTCGGGTGACTTTAATCTTGGGTACTTATGTTCATACAGGGAACAGTAGCCACGACAGTTTGTTCACCAGCCGACGTGCTCAAAAGTCGAATCATGAACGCCTCAGGGCCTGGTTCTTCTGTGAGTCACATAGTAATCTCCTTTTTGAGGTTGACGACTGGACGCGCAGATAGTCAACCCTCGCGGTCATCCGCCAATCCATGAAGAACGAAGGCCCAATGTTCATGTTCAAAGGCTGGGTCCCCGCTTGGATGCGCCTTCAGCCGACGACAATTCTCATCTTTTTGACGCTTGAACAGCTGAAAAACGCCGTTGACTTATCAAGGTCCAAGGGCTATACCTTTGTGTAATTCAGTATTTTCTTTTCTCCTTTGCGCATCCTTTTTGTACTTGTGCGAGCTTTCAAACAAGGAATCGCTTACAAAGGACAAAGGAATGGTCAGGTGAAACAAAAGATTTTGTCTCTAGACATGTCGACATTAGTTTCTTCTTTTCGTCGGACATGCGTTCCTAAACTTGTATTATGTATAGATCTTTCCACCTTCACATATGATATCGTAGATTAAATCTTGTGAGGATCAAAGGAGTCAAAAAGGTTTCTCCGTCCAAGTTAATAAATGATATCTAAGTGTAGTGTACTCTAATCATCGCTGCCATCATCACTAATATCATCATTGCCGACTTCAAGGTCTCCAGCTGTAACATGCTCTTCTTCTTGACTCGTTCTCTCAGGCCCATACTCATACCCAACGAAGCTCATCACGCTATACAATAAAGAAGTATAGTACGATAAATCCATCAGTCAAATGCAAGTTGAATTACCAAGTCAAAGGAAACAACTCACTAGATTGTACCATCAGCACAGCCAACCACCACTTCTTCATGGCTTAACTGCATCGACATCGGATTTTTCTCAGGTGTAGCGAGACCTGAAAATTTGTGTGGGAGCGGGCCAAGAAGACCCTTGATGTTTCCCGAAGGTGGTGAGTTTGGATTGACCTCGGCGAGAGCAGCCCACGCTCCACTCAAGGGTGCGATGTACGTGGTATCAATATCGACACCCTGATCGGCATTCCCATTTAACAAATTAACCGGTGGCACATGTTTCGTGATGAATTCAAGATCGTCTGCTTCTCCTTCAGATGATGTCGGTTCGTTCGACAATGTGGGTTTTTCTCTGTCTTGGTGAGTAGACATAAATATCTATAATGAGAAATATACAAAATCATCAGGAAAGTCTTTATTATATTCGAAAGATTACAGAAAAACAAAACTTACCCTTCGGTCAGCCCCCGCCCTTGAGCTAAACCTCGTAGCTGTAACGACCCTTCGCTTTCTCGGGTCAACCGCACCCAGCGCCACATCCGGTGTCTCCACAATCGCTACCAGCTTTGGCGGAGCGGTCAGGATTGTCGCGCGGCCAAATCTAATCGCGAAGCCACCCGATCCACTTGCTCCCCCGGACCCAGACCCAGACCCAGCTGTCCTCTGCGACGGACTCAGCGGACTCAATGGGAACCTGTTGCCAGTCACACTCAACCTCCCAGGTTTAATTGTAGTATTATAAACTCCACCGCCGCCAATACTCATTCCCAACCCCGATGTCGACGTACTGATGCTATTATCCACCTTTCTGAGACCGATCGAAGTTGTCCTTCTAGGGGGCTGGGGTGATACTACTGACGAAATAGAATTGGTGATGCCTTTGACTACCTTATTCGAGGCGGTGGACCGACCAAGGACTGAACCTGTTCTGGAGCGTGGGCCTGGAGCCACTGACACAGGTGAGGCAGTCAATGCGGAAGCTGCGATAGGTGTCGGAGTTTCTCCGTTAATATTATTATCGGAGTCGAGTTCTTGCCATTGAAGATGGAGAATAATTGACTTCGTGGCGCACTACAAAGAGATTTTGTTTGCACATTAAATGAAAGTTATGAAAATACGACATACAGTCATCTGTGATCCCTTAGCGGCGAACCACTGGAGCATATTGTTCGGCGCCGCGCCCACATTCGCCAGTTTAGCATTCAGGACAGGATCACTCCCTCCCAGCTCAGAAAGTTTAAATTGTGAGATCATCTCCCTACGTTCTTCACGTCACGAGTTGTTTGGGTTATCAGTATCCTCACATCAAATTAGCCACGCAAAGAAACTCACTAATTGAAAATACTCTAACGATTCCATCAATGGTCACACTGACCACTCTCTCACCTTCACCTTCACTGCCTCCACTTGCGCTCTTCACGATCTGCACTCCTATGTTCACCGTCGTCTGCTGTCCAAACCTAACTATCTTGGTGCCAGTACGCCAGTCCCATACGACGAGTGCCTTGTCTGCACCTGCTGAAACGAGATGTTTCGAGCTTAGCGCAACAGCACGGATCCCGTTAAGGTGTCCCGCAAGTTGTTGGAGAGGGGCGAAGGTCACGGAGGAGAAAAGGTGAACACGTCTGGTGCGCAAAGGGTGAGTATGCATCCCATAGTAGATAGGATTAGAAAGAAACAAACCCAACGTCATGAAATCCAACTACAAACACCTCTTATTAAGGAAAGCATACTATCAGCCCTGCTTTGTCCTCCAAAAGGATAAAAAATAAACCCACCTTCTTCCACTAAAAAGTCAACACAACTAACTGGTTTCTTCACCTGCAAACACTTGGTCATCTCCCCAGTCTCCACATCCCAAAACCTGATTGTCTCATCATAGGAACCACTGATCAGACGCTTGCCTCTGAGCAAGAGGGTGGTGCAAAAGTTGGTGTGCCCTGTGAGGAAGCGAATGCGCTGTGGGAGAGCGTGCCGGAAGTTGGACTCACGATGGTGGAGGGAACGGTAGAGAGGGTACCTAAATTTGGATGGGCAAAGAGAGGGAACAGAAGAAGTTGAGAACGTACCACCCATCGGGTGTCGAAGGCGGCTGGAGCGGAACCGGATCGGAAGCAGTTATAGAGAGACAATGGTATCGCCAAAGAGCAGGGTGCCGGACGACTTGTTGCCACTTTTTTGATACCTGAGTTCTCCCGTTAGCATGCATGTATGCAACGCAGATGGAGTAAAACCGAACAAATACAACAGAAGAACAACGAAAAAGGAGGAAGAAAGTAATCAACACATATGTAGGGAACAAAACCCACACTCTCAAGGCGAACAATCTCCTTTACATTCAACGATTTCAAGACTTTTAACGCGAGATTGGGAGAAAGGTGGCCGATGACATCAAACGTCGATCGTTGATACTTTTGGAGAAGCAGAACCTGGAGAGAGATGTCGCCCGGAAGTGTTGCTAAGGCGCGACGAGATTAACGAAGCATATAAGCAATAGGAGGACTTACAGTCTAGAATTATGGCAATCCTATCATATGATAGAGAAAAAAGAGGAAAAGATCAGCTCGAGTGAGCAAATTATATATAAAACGACTACTCACAACCTCATCCTCTCCTCTCGCCCCAAAGTTCTCATCGCCTTTCGAACTTCACTCTCACTAAACACACCTTTCTGGCCTTTGAGAGCTTTCATTAAGCCCCTTCCTTCTGTTCCATCTTCTTCCTCCGTGTCGAAATCATCCTGATATCCAGACCAGTAACCCTTCCGTTTCTTACCCCCACATATGCAAAGACCGAGGTTTGGTTCTCCACCTTCGCTTCTTATCATGGACGAAACCCCATGGCCATCGCGGAGCATCTTGACCTGTGCCTGTAGCGCATGCAGCTGTGCGGCATTTGCTGTATGGGCATGCTCAAGGAGGCGTTTATAACCCTGAATTTTGTGGGTGTGGGTTGTTAAGAGAGTTTGGGTTAAATGTGACATCTGTTTTGTTGGTGTAGACACAGAGTCAGAACAAGGAAGCAAGGAAGAAAGCGAAAATTACCTCCTCGTCAACATCAACGTCGTCGATGTCAGTTAACATCCCGATGCTCATGCTCATTTCTTCAGGGTCGTCCCAGAATTGGTCCATATCTTGCTCTGCACTGGGATCTTAAGAAGTTTATTTAGTATTTTTGACTAAATTCGGAGGTAGTTACATACCCTTCGACAAAACCGTCTTGTTCTCAGGAGAAGAGAGGCTTTTGGCCATTGGTGACAATTTTTTCTTCGTGTTTGAGGGAGAAATTTGCATCTGCTCTTTCACAGGGGTGGATTTTTTCGTGGATCGAGGTGTCTTAACGTCATTGGACAGTGTTTGAACCTTGGGAGGCGTTCCCTTCGCCGATGAGGATTCATTCATTCGCGTCGAAGATAGATATTCTTGTCCCGTTTGTGATCGCGAACTTGAATTGGGATCGATCCCGGTCAAAATGAACTTGGGTGGAGGAATCAACACGGATTGCGTTTTGCTTGTGTCGAGTTTATTTTCTGCATGGGCTACCGCACGTTTGTTTTGATGGATGTTAGGTGTTGTGGTTGACGTGGAAAGAACATGGAGCTTCGACGAAGTAGAGGCTGAGCGACGAGGTGTCTTTGGGCCAGTAGAATGTGTTGTCGTAGTATTGGATAATTTATTATAGTTAACCGACGTGGTGCGTACGATCCTTGTGGATCCGGCGACGGAGGTTGTCTTCTCAACCTCTCGCGTCTTTGAAGAAACAAACCCATTGCTACTCACCGGCACCCCTGGAAAACTCGGTGGGGGCACTGAAGGTATACGTCTACTCGAGAGCGACGGTATATGGCTGCTCGACAATCTTTTTGACGCCAGGGTTACAACTGGTACTGGCACTGGCACTTCCACAGCAGCAGCATCTTCGTCCTCCATCCTGTTCGACTTGGCTTTTGGTCTGCTAGGTGCAGAAAGTGCTCGAACTGTCGTACTCCCGCTTAATATCGACAGTGTCCGTCGACTATTTGGAAGATCGCTCGCCATCCGATTCGGGTGTTGGTAGTAACTACTACAAATGTGGTCAAACACAAAGACTGTCTAGACTATGCAAAACTAACGGCCTGTTGATTCGAATCGGTAGAAACCAGGATATTCTTCATCGGAGTTAGGCAGCTGGTAGTCAGAGCTCCTCTCTGGTACTGTTTTTAAATCAAAGGTAAAATGTCAGGCAAGCTAGGCTTCCTTGCGGTATCATCTCAGCCATCATCTCAGCTTCCTATCGCTGAGTTTCACGAATGGTATGAAGACGAGCATATCCCTCTGAGGTTGGATCACCTCCCAGAATTCTTGGCTGGAGCACGATTCAAAGTACACTCCCGTCGAACCCGAAATCAACTTGAAAATGAAGACGAGAAGGTCGAAGGACCTTCTTGGCTAGCACTCTACTTTGTCGACTCCCCCAGTGTCTTTTCTGCCTCAAATTATAACTCCCTGCGCACGAACAGAAGTGAGAGAGAGAAGGGCATTCTGAGTCGAATCGAGGTGATGACTAGGCTTACTGGGGAGGTACTTGGGGTTTGGTCCGGGAATGAAGAAAGGACGAGTGGCTTTCACCCAGGACGACCCTCAGGAAGCATCGTCACGCATGGGTTGAGTGTACGATGTGTGGGGTTGAATGCGATGGATGAAATCAAATCATGGATGAGCTGCATGCAACGAGGAATCGCCAACAGTCAGGAAATAAACGATGGATGGGCGAGGACCCACCTCATTTGCGTATTGGAAAGTGGTACATCGCACTTCGGCATCAATGTAGAAGTGGAGGCAGGCAAAGACGAAAGCACTATGGCCTACTTCGTTGTTCACGGTAAAGATCTCCGATTGGCCCATAGTTCGCGTACTGATTTATTGTAGAGTTTGTGAACACAGAATCCGCCCAATCGTTTATCAGGTTAATGGTCCATTTTCCTGATTCTACCATCGAACTGGGGGAGTGGACACTCTGGGAAATATACAAAGCTTATCCCTGTCTTGCACATCCCTGTCTTGCACAAAGCAATTTGCAAGGGTAGGAAATTTATATAAATGATGTCACTAGTCAACGCCCCAATTTGTGTATTGGTATATAAGATAAACAAGTAAAGCAAAAAATGCAAACGAAGAAAGCATTGCAAGTTAACCCGGGTATAAGCCAAATAACGTATAGTGTATAGTTCAGGAGAAATTCAATTATCTGATAGATTCCATATGTAAGATTTGCCTGCCTCTTCACCGTGATAAAGATTTTCCCTGCAGAACAGTCAGTAAAAATGCCGTCTTTCAAACCGAACTATTACTCGCCCAAGAAATTTCAGTGCAGTGACAGCTGGTGGCCTCCCCAGGCCCGTCATTCTCACCTTCATCGTCCTGATCGTCAAAAATTCCCACTTCGCTTTCTCTCCCTCCGGCGTCCCATCGGCTGTCCAAGTCCTCAACGTAATCGATCCATCTGGCCCACCTGTAGCAAGCACACCCAAATATGAATACTCCCGTTCATGAAACGCCAAGGCAGTGATAGTAGGTACAACGGAAGAGAAAGAAGATGTGGTGGTTAGGTCCAGCGTTGCTATCGGTCGGGCGTTGATGGTATGTAAACAAAGCTTGAGCCGAGAACATGTCGCGATATAACCAGTGCTTTCATTTATCGCCACTAGATTCACTGTAGTTTCATCTCCCCCCTCGCCGTGCCAGATCGAACGGACATATGCACCCCTGTTCAAGTCCCACAATGCTGCGCTGCCATCTTTTGAACCACTTACAACCAGCGACCATGCTCGCGATACAGCAACAGACACCACCTCGTCCGTGTGAACTCGCATAATGTTCGAGAGCGTCAGGCGCAGTCCTACATTTCGCCCTGCACCCGAAGCATGGCTTTCACGGCCTTGTTCCCGATGAACCTTCCATAACCTGACCATGTAATCACTGGATCCGGTGACCAAACAACGCGCATCTGCAAATGCTGCACAAGTGCAAAAAGCGTTTTCGACGACCTGTAATACCTTGCTGTCAATCACGATACGTAGCTCAGTCGAGCCCGTGCGCCATTCGATATGCTCATGTGGATGTTGAGGGAAACAGAGCACGCCTTCAGGGCAGGGGGTGATCTTATCGCCCAGATAGTTTGCAACGAGGTTGCGCACGGGATTGTTGGGTCCGAGGTCTAAAAAGTATCAGAGGTGATAACGTGGTGGTCTCAAAATATCTTACCCCTGAAACATCGACTATTTTGCGTGAGGAGGTGAGGGTCTTCTTCGATACCGTGAAGAATGCCGCTAGGTAGAGTATGCAAGCCGTGGTTAGATCTTTCTGGATGGGGCAGGTTAAAGAGTCTACGAGGGGTTTGTCCAACTACATCGGCCTATTAGCACAAAAGAGAACGAAGAATTAAGAAGTCCCATACAGTTGTGTATAATCCCTACTGCGGCATCACGCTCTAAGTCGTCTTTTATGGAGTCCAGGTCTAATTGAAATAAGGTTTATAAATTCAATGTCATGTTGGACAAGAGAACAAACCTATTGATCCCTCATAAGACAATGGATGAAATATGTTCACAGATGCCGGATCCCGTTGCTTGCACCCCCAGATGAGATCAATCCAGGTAGGCAAATTCTCGCTAACGATTGAACTTTCAAGTGCCTTTCAAAAATGTTATCTTTTCGGAATTAACTCGAAGTGTCAAATCTTACTCTTCTGTTCATGACAACGAACAGCAGAGGATCTTGACGAGCCCAAGTAGGTAAATTGACGTCATGAATCTTTTCTCCCGTCTGTTGCAGAACTCCAAAATCATGATTTGCGGAATTTTCGAGAAACCTTTAAGTGAGCCAAGGTCAGTTGTAACACGCCAGTAGGAGAATGTTGTTACTCAGGACATGTAAAGAACTCCGGTATCAACTCTCGTACGTCGCCCCTCACGTCATGGGCCGCGGACTCGTACGCCCTGCCGAGGTCACTAACAATTTGATAGAATAAGCAATTGAATACGATTTTTGAATTGATTTTGAATTGATTATTACCTGAACAATCGGTCGGGCAAATCAAAGTCTCCTCCTTGGAGTGTTTTAAACATATTGGTGAAAGGAGCGAGCCGAATCATGAAATGACAAACGATCATAGAAGAACTAAAATGAGTTCCATAATGGAAGGGTTCTTCCTCAACGCTTTGCAAATTCGCATATCGCGTTTCAGCTGCGTGACGTCTCGCAGGCGTCATTGCTCCCATAGGTTTGGTTAGACTTGTAAAAACGATAAAAATTGGGTCAAAAAACAAAGTAGAGGAATAAGCGTACTCCCTGTATGAAGCCAGATCATTGAGGTCCAAAGTTTGGGAAATGTAATCGCTTAGAACCCACGCTAGAAACGACAAAGTTTGCACGATTTTTACTACTTCAATGTAAATGCGTACGGAAGATGGGGTATTGTGTGGCATCACTTGGAGTTCGTCCAGAAATTTGATTCAAAATGCTCAAATATGCGAACTGTGCCTCTACTCTTCAACATGATCACATCGAGGGCATAAAATGACATACGTTGCTTATCTCCCTTGCTTGCCACCTCCTCGTGGCAGAGGAAAGCTCGTCCGATCTGAATCCTGCCAGCATCCTCGATCCCATTCTGACGACCGATGATGTTCTTGGTACGTGTCCTAAAGTCATCGAAACGTCTAATGTTGCTCGGCCAGTGATGGTTGATAAACGACTTTCAAAATCCAATCTATTTTTCTTATCCAGAAAAACCACGAGCAGTGACCTGCTATCCTTAAAGTATATTTCCAACCTGGACAAAGGTGGTCAGGATCTATGTCGTAAAGGGCGAAGAATAGAACTAACGCTACATCACGGAATAAGAATTTCTTGTCGGCGAAGGCAACAATCTGGGCATGGGGCCTGTAAAAGTATGACGAATTTGCCACTACTTTAAATACACGTTCGAACGACCTACCACCGCCGAGCTTTTTGAGGACCACTGAATTCCATGATGCTTCCAGGAATGAAAAAAAGCGTTTTTGGAGCATCTTGCGCATCAATTACTTCTTCATCATTTTTTATGAGGCCATCAAACATATAGATATGCGTTCTCCCAAGAATGAGCAAGCCAGCTGAAACACTTAGAGTTCCTTAACGTCATGCAGAAGTAGAGAACCCACGATAAGCATCAACCCCATAGACCCTTGCAACGCTGGTAACTGCCTCAATAACATCCCCCGGTTCAAGTTCATGTCGAATTCTTCTGAGCTTGTCGTCTACAATTTCTTCTGCCAAATGCTGTTGCTCTATTATAAGATATCATCAAGAATGTCGATGAACATGACTGGGCGACGTACCATCCGCCTCAGTAACTGAAATTTCGTAGGATTCGGCCCAGGGGGGAACTTCGGTTTGCAAAACCGACGTTGACTGCGTTTCAATGGCATGTATATCTCTTATGAGCTCACCCAGATCGTCGACGCGAGAGCTTGGACTGTTGTCAGTTTGCGACTCCAACCTCTTTCTATATGACCAACTTCCATGAGCATCGTAGAACACTAAGGAGTGTTATCATACCGAATGCGATGAGGTCCTTCTGTCTCATCCAGTCGCCATTCACATTCGGTGTCCTTGGCCCAAAGTCTTCTCTCGGATGTCAAACAATTCGACCATTCCGTTAGTCTCGAAACCTGTCTACGATATTCTCGCCTGCGCAATAGAATTAACACTTGAGATTTGATCAGGGATTGTACACTTACAGATCTAAGATCATCTTCCGTAATCGTTTTTTTTCGGAGATTTTCACTGACTTCCCCCATTCTGCCGTTCGAGCCATTGACGTCAGAACACTGTGTTCGCCGACATATATGCTGAAGCGAGGAGATGTGATCCGTTGTCTGACTGAACGACTGTCGGCGACTAAACCTGGATCGATGGAAGTGGCAACAGCATCCGGATTGAGAATCGTCTCTGCAGAATGAATTTTGTCCAAAATCTTAATAAGGAACGGTTAATTCCTTAAACAACAAAAAACAAAACTTTTAGAAATACCTCTCTCTTCTGCGAGCTTCCAACGGCATTGTCCAATGCCAGGGCAAGTCCGAGGTGGTTCAACTTTTCTAAAATTCTGACATTCCAGGCATTGATGGAGTTCCCATGACCCTTGCTACCGTTAGCCCCGTTGGTGAGGACTTCAATTAGTCTTTCGATCATTGCCTTGTACGCATCAATGAATAGCTGAGTTGTTTGCTGGGACTCAAAAATTAGGCGGAACGTGGGACTAGACGCATGCAGTGTCAGTAATTCCTCAATGAGACGCTCCATAATCTTCTCGGTAGCCCAGAAATCAATATTGCTTGCTGATGTTGACCATCGATCTCAATGAGGCGGAGTGTGGTCTCAATAAAAAAATACGTACCTTGATCTCCATCCGACAAGTTCGAACGTTCGGCAACGGCCACGAGACCTGCTTTGAGAGCCAAAAAGATTGTCGGGAGGATGTAAGAACAGGAGACCTCTGTCCTCTTGTAATTCTGTCTTTCCCTCTCATTCGCATTGTTCGTTGTCGAAACTCCAGAAGCAGCAGCACTGAGGCCACCGTGGGTCTGCCCGAGTAATAGGTCAAAAGCAGCCTTGTTTACTTCGTCATTCCAAACCCGGGTGGTCGGGAATACTACCTTCAGTACATTCCATCCCCTGACAAGCTCGAATTTCCGACTAAAGTTGGATGCTTGTGCAATGCACAAAGCAATGAGGCGTAGGACAAGTGCAGCTGTGTGGGACGTCGGATATTCCCCTAACAGGAGTAGAACGACACGGGTCAACGGTAATGAGGCCGCCAACTTCTGATAGTAAGACCGTTGGTAGGCATGCAGATTAAGCTCCGCAGAACTTGTAGAAAGAATATTTACTAGAAGTTCGAGGATTTTTTCCGCACTGCTATGCAAGGAGTGTACCGATGAGGTCCTACGCGAGAATGTGAACGAGTTGTGGGAAATTGCAGACTGTGGGGTAGTGGCTCCATCCCGGTAACCATGATCCTCCTCCCAGGGTATCTGAAGATTATTGCCGTTCGAGGTCGTCGAGAGATCCATTCCCATACGACAGATTCTACCAGCACTGTCGGTTGCACCTTTTGTTAAAAAATCAGCATGTCAATAATACTGCAAGAGAGCCACCAAAACCCTCAGCCCTAGAACGAAAAGAACCAACCTTCACTTAGATTAGCAGCGATGTATGCTACGATTGCTTTGATGTCGTCTCTTTCAAATCCACCAGGTGCTCGCAACACAACACCAAGAGTATCGATTAGATAGTTGGTCATGCTTTCATTCCCTGAGTCGCCCGAACCTCCACGCAGATTAGGAGCTTCATTATACCACCCCATCTGCAACGCAAATAATATCCTCCGGACAAGGCTGAGGTTGCGTCCAGCTCCCTTTCCATCGCGACCGTCTTTATCCTTCTCTCGCTTGTCTGACGGGCCTTCACCTAAGCCAACCGACCAATTAAACGCACGATATCGACTTGTACAGAGAAGTGTCGTGAAATGATCCAGATGAACCCGCTGGATTTGATTTTTGTATCCCACTGATTTGAGCTTTGTACACGAGTCGTCAGGTGCAAAAGCAGCCGCAGTGGGCGCAGCACCAGTCTTTGCCCAAAGCGAGAAGTCCAGTGCAATAGCTTTATAGGCCAACGGATTAACGATCGTCGACTGTTCTGGTATACTGAAGTTGAGGCCTAAGAACTCAAATAACGACTCAAAGGCGGTGAGGTTGATGAGGTGAACCTTGCGACGAAGAATGGCAGCAAGGATATCGTAGCCACCTAAAATGTGTGAGAGCAGCGGTCAAGCACTGAGAAGGCAGGATTCAGGTGACTCACGCATCCTTTCCATATCCTCTGAATTCTGCCAACTATTTTTTAAGCCATCTATAAGAATGCTGAGGGTGCGCGAAAGCTCGTGGGGTGTCTATTCGTTTAATTGTTAGCCAATATCCAGCTCAGAATCGGCGTATTCGATTTACCGTTGCCAAATCAACCAACCTCAAACCAACAGCAGCGCCACCAATCTTCCAAAGAGCCACATCCAAGCTCTCTGCCTTTACCACGAATATATCACCGAGTAGAGATATCTGCTTTCCCAAGGTCCTAGTTTTATCCCAATCAGACCAAGAACCACTCAGAGGCCTATGCTTTGCCATGGAAGTGGAGTAAGACTCTTTTGAGTCAACACCCCATCCGAAACTGGCGGGGCCAATTCCAAACAAAATCTTTTCTTCACGGAGTCCAATTGAAGACATCCCTTCTCGCAAAGCCTTCAAAATCGAACTAGGCCCCGTGTTTTGGCCATGACGCGCACTTGCAAAGGACGGAGGTCCGGAAGTTGGGCTTCTTACAGCTGACATAGAGAGGTGTAACGATGACTTAGCGAGATACATGTTGAGGGACGTCGCCGCTTCATACGTGAGGAACCGGACAAGTCCTGGATCTTGGAAGGATCCTGTATATCGTGGGCCAAGGTGATGAATCAAACGTGGAATGTCGTTCGCTTTAGGAGATGGGTTTCAACATGATTGGTTTATAACATAAGGCATACTCACGCAAAGGTAACCCTACAAGATATGCAGACGCCAGGCACCAACTAACACCTTGGACGTTGTCCGGTTTTGATGCTGAGGAACCGCCTAACTTATATTGTATAGCGGGCGCCATCCCTGAAAGGGACTCGGAATGCGGATACGCGAGCTGCATTGCCTCTGCAAACACCCCATCAAGATAGAGACCTAAATTAAACAAGATATCGATGGTTAATTAAAATAAAACAAAAACAAAAACAAAATTCTACTTGCGCAAGTTAGGATGACCACCCATTTTTGGATACCATATTAGTGCTAGATGTATCCAACGTCCTCTCCGAACCTTAGAATGAGAAGATGCTCTGAAAATTCCTTCTTGGTCTGAAGCAGCGCTACTGAACATATTTAGCCTCCCATTGGAGAGGAGCGAGAGCTCGAAATGAATTCGGGATTGAACAGGCACAACCATCGCTGGTGTCGATACCATGATTGATTCAGACGACAATAATGAACAACAGGCGTCTCCAACCGGCATTGTCGATGCATAAAACCACATCTAAAACGCATCAGATGAAAATGGGCCATTTTGGGGAATCGAGAACGTACAAAAAATGACAATCCTTCCTTTGGTAAATGCTTCCATTTATGTTCATCAGACACCACGATGGAAGCTCTGCCTTCAAGAGAGAAGTGCTCAACCCAGCGACTTTTCATGCCAAACCGAAGAATTTCAAGAATTTCAGGGTCGAGTGTTTCCTCGCTAGACTCCTGGCGAATAACAGTAGCTTGAAAGAGTCGCCTCGCTTCCGTGGTATTCGCACCCATTTCAAGAAGTTTGCGGAGTAATCGCTGCAGGACTTGCTTTTCCTTCTCCAGATCCTTCTTTTCAACTTCGCTACCCTTATCTTCTTGATCGTCGTTCATTGATTTTAAGGTCGCCCTGATACCTAGAAATCGTTCAAACACATCACCGACGATTCCCAAACTAGACAACACTGCTCCATTCCGATGGCACGCCCCAAACAGGACTTCGACAATCTTGTAGAGAGCATAGCAAGTTTGTCTGTCTCCATCGCTTTGAACGAAATTCCACAGGACGCGCATGGCTGCGGAATGATTTATTTTACATCTTGCCCAAGCTTCTGAGTTTTCCTTCAACACTTTGACTTCTGCTACCCTTTCATCCACCTCATCCAGACTTCCTATTTCAGTAGCAATGAAATAATTGCTGAAAGGCGCCTGGAAATCATTTAGAGAAAGAGACAAAAGATGTGAAAGCACGCATGAACGTAATCTCCTCGAAGACCCTGAAAGTAGCGTGTCGAGGGCGTCGGAGAGACTCTCCCATCCAACCTTCGTCCGGAAGTACACCTCATTCGCTATGCAGCCCTCCAAGGCCTCGCCGATCAGCACAAAAACCAGTCGAATACACTCCTGCATGTGATCAGTGCCCTTCATCTGAGGGTTTTCTAGTTGAATGTCGACTTGGCCCTGGTCCAACGCATAAGCCACTTTTTTTCGTGGATCCATTCGTGGTATCGGGCTCGTGGAAAGAGCAGACAGCACGTTCATAAGGCAAAGAAATCCATCCATTTCGCGGAACACGGCTTTAGTTCGAGGCTCTTCTAAATTTACAAGAGGCGTTGTTGAAGAACATAGCGAAGCAACGTCCTGTTGCATTATACGGTGGATTTCGGACAGGACCTGAATGGAGTCGTAAGAAAGGCTACGCGACAGGACGAACACGGTCACCTACCTTTGCTTGCGCTTGCAGATCCCCTTCAGTCATCCCCTTCCCAATACCCATGGATCGAACCCGCATGTCCTCAAGCGTGCCTCGCATGATATTCACGAGAACATCCCGTGCAAATTCCTCTGTACTTGCCATGTCTTCGGGATCATTATGGAACTGAGGTGGAGCGGTCCCAAATTTTGCAATCTGACTTCCAAAGACTGATAGAGCTGGAGAAGTAACACCCCAAGCGAGAGGGGAACGCGGAGAAAGCAATTCTTGCGGGTTTGTATGGCTTGTGGTCGCTGGCAATGCCTGGTCATTGGATTCATTGTCTTGGGCACGAGAAGTGTCGAAGCGCGAACGAATGGGAGATAGAAGTGACTGGAACATTATAGTATAGTGTGTTGGGCGACAAAGACTGTAATTTTATTGTAGCGTATCCTACACCATGTTGATATGAATGAGAAGGAAAACAACGACATCTTATAGTGCCCAAAATAGCCCAAATTACTTACTATAAGTACACACGTGTTCATCGCCCCCCAAAAACGAAACAACTTGAAAATTCTATACTCATCAAATGGAATGGATAATAGCCTCTTATTAAAAATCTGTTCAAATGAATGTCATAAAGATCGGTAAATGAAATAGCATTACAATAGTAAAAGTCCAACCTGACGACCGCAGTACATAGTGTGTAAATATTCTATAAGCATGGAGATGTTGAAAAAAAATAGTCCGGTCCTCCCATTGAATTCCGTTAAATTAACGAAAACTTGGCATCATCAAATTGATGCACTCGGACCACTGATTATGAATGTAATGGTGATGAATACAGCCGACCAAGACCAACGTGTAATAGACAATGAACTGGAATCTCCAGACGACGCGGCCGTTATCGAACTCGGTCCACCAAAAGAACTTGTGCGGGCTGGAGTTGGCACTCCTGAAGGAGCCGGGTGAGATACAGCTTCATTTCCATGCAAACCGTGACTATCAGCATATGCACACAACATGTCGAAAACTACGGTACTCACAAGGAAAATTATTATTAGCCCGCTTGGCTGCAAGGACTGCCGCCCTCAATAAATCACCAGCGTTTTCTGGTACTGTAGAAAGTAAACCAAGTCTTGGTTGGTCGCGCGAAGGATATGAAAGATTGCCAAAATAATAGGAAGCTACCACGCTTCATGCAAGCAAACATCATCAAACGACTGGCAACTCACGTCAAAAGTCACTCACCCTTTCAAAAATGGCGTTCCAAGGCTCCAACTGAACTGAAAACTGCCAACTCTGGGAGTGTCGGTCGCCACCAGATTGGCATAACATGCTTCAACGCTATTGTCAAATGCCTGACCCACGAAGTCGCGGGGGTCTACAGGAAAACGCTTGCCTCCAATCTCAAAGGCTAGAGTATGTGGCTCCGAGCAATTGAAGAGACCTCGACTACCCAATTTCTGTCTGATATAAGCAACGAGGTCTGCTGGCCCACGAATCAGGGAATTTCCCTAACCGAATTTTGAGAAGACAATAAAGAAAATCGTTGTTAAACACTTACGGTATCAACCAGAGCAGAAGGTAGTATTGAAGGTGACAGCGTAGATTTTGGAAGCTTCTCATCGTCGAGGTAGACATCGTCAATCATAACTTCCCAAGTAACAGGATATACCTATACGGACAGTCGAATTTCTGATGTGAAAAGCGAAAGCTTGAACATACCTCCAACGGTGAATCTGGTGGAGCAGGAATTCCTCCTACTGCTGCACTGTATCCCCTGAGAGGAACCCAGAGAAGGTCGGAAGTTTTCACCCCAGCTGGGAACTCACCGATACTCAGCATTCCGAGATTGCCACCTACATCAATCGTGTCTCGTTGGAGCGTTATAGTCACCATGGGATAATTGAGTTCTCCTCGGTTCACCAGTCGAGGGATAAAGGGACCGACTGTGCTCCAGCTTGCAAATGCAGCTGCCAAGCGAGATGAAGATCCTGTTTGACGGGTCTGGTGGTGCGAAGGAGATTCGTCTGACGAAGCGCCAATCAGGTCTGAGATGGAAGGAAAGACATGCCTTCCGTTGTGTGATGAAAATAGCATGTCGAGAATGTTTATATTCGGCGGGAGAGAAAATATATCATCATCAGCTAATTCGCGTCTTCTGGACAGCTCTGCAGTACCGGATTGTTGAGCAAACAACCTGCTCCAAATCACACTGCGTATTCTCCTTTCAGATTGGGTACAGTCAGACCTGCAAAATACGCACCTATTTATTGGAAACCCAATACCAAATATTCCCGCCGCTCCAAAGTCTGTCACACTCGTATTGGTTCGATTTACCGCAGCAAATGACTGGTTCTGGAGAGTTATCCCCGCCAAGTCTACCCTGTCTAAACCGATTTGACCAGTCGCAAAAGTGCCATGAGAAGAATCGCCGTATAATATTGAGAAGCTAATCCCAGCAGACTGCAAGCTGGACTGTGTATATAGCGGGGCGGTACCATTGCACCCTTGCGTGCATGCATCGGATATGACCCATAAATCAGATGAACCAGTATCTGCAACATCATACTTTGTCAGAGAAAACAACATAATACTGGGATTCTCCTCACCAGCAATCAGTGGTGTCGTGATCCCGCCAATTGTCATGAGTACCAGATATGCACTGAAAAGTTACTGTCAGAGAGCACGTCCACATTGAATTGTACGCTTACACATCTACAACATCACCTAGACCTATCGCAGATGCAAGGCCCCGTCTCCGTAAACTGCTTCGTTGTGCCCTAACGATAGGAAAGTGGACCCCTCCTGCTGTGCGCTTCGTGTATCGCCTTGCGACATCTTCAAAGGTAAGATCTCCATGAGCTGAGGTCGCGACGGTTGTTGCCGAAACTAGCGTGTGCAGCACAACTTGGAGATAGAAGCACAGATACCGAAGTCGCATTATAAATGAGAGTTTGTCACCAAAAGACCCAAAAGCATGTAGACCAGGTCAAGGCTAGTTGAAAGAACGTGGTGAGGATGTCGTTGGCTTAGAGAAAAGAAAATTCTCCGACTGACATGACAGACGCCAAGGTAGCCATATTGGTCCCTGTCCTTGATCAATTACGATCGACTGCGGAATGCCAACTGCAAGTGCCGTCTTGGCACAGATTGCAGGTCTATGAGATAGAAACGATGACAAGGCAGCTATCAGTGCGCAATTGATCGTTGGGCCAAAAGGTGTACACCCTATTTTGTTACTCTTTGACTTTGATCACTTCCAATTCGATGGCACTGCAGTCTGCATCACTTGGACCCCGATCCAACTGGCGTTATGGAGGGTTATGCCTCACGCTCGCTGTGACATGGGACAGCCTGCCGACATATATGATACTGCCGCTCTACGGACTTGCCGTGACTAGCCTGTTTGTTCCCATGAGTGCTGCGCCTGTGGTTTATGGAGGCACCTGCTTTGTAAACTCAGTCTCCGAAGATTGTGTCGAAACAGTAAACAAAGTTGCCCCCAAATTCCCAGAGCAGCATCCCATCACACAGAATTTCCCCAGTACCCCCTCATCAACCCCTTAAAGTTACATGTAACACATTTTTGTCAAATTTTTGTGTACCAATATCATCATCAGAACCAATCATGCAATTGCTCGAATCCCGTAATATATTTTCAATAAATGCTACAGCTGGTACAAGAGATGTGGGTATTTGCTGAGAAGAAAGTGAGGGCCAAGTCATGGTCCACCCTTTGGACAGAACCATAGGACTAGTGTTAACGAATGATGACCCAATTTTAGTCAAAGAAATCTACATTTTGCGTCCATGAATTGTCCACACGGGTGCACTTACAAAGGGCGTTCTGGAGATTGAAGTCTGCTGCAACCAAAGAGGGAAATGAAGACGTTAAGGCTGATAAAACCTTTTGCCAGATAGGAACAATTTCCGAAGAAGGATCGAAATAGGAGTCAGGAAACTCCACGTGGAGGGATTGTAGCTTTGGGTGGCGGGGACAATTTTTCGCAAGCCACAGAACAATCTGTTACGGTTTGACTTGGGTCATTGAAATGCTAAAATCGATCGCGAAGAAACAAACCTCATCCCAAGTCGGGTTCGTATAACGGCCGAATTCCATTTCTATCTCCAATTTCTTGAGATCCGGAAAGTAATCCAACAGAGGGACATTCAAATAGAAGTCGGCCGGAATCCTGAGGTGAGTAATAGGACGCGTAGACCTCTTAACGAACCCCGATTCTTCTGCTGCTATATTCGGTCCAGACCATGTCAATCGTAGACATGATATCGGACGGCCTGGTATAACAAACTTGCAAAAAGGCCAACAAGCCTCCAACTCGACGAGCAACGGGATGTAGCTGGGTTCTATGATTGACGTAGGCCATACGTTCGGTGTTTCAAATTTTCTCAAGCGAAGTACTTTCAAGGATGGTGTTGACTTTAAAAATTCCATCAAGTCAAGTGAATTCGTGACAGATGAAAGTTTCAAATATTCAAGCGGTAAACCCCCTGCTATCGTCAGGGTTCCAAGGCCAATGGATGAATGGAGTTCCATTTGTAGCAAAGATGACATGTCGACATACGGCAAGAGGCGGTGAAGATTTTGACTAGAATAATGATGATGAAGGGTGAGCTTCTTCAATCGAACGGAGGTAAATTTCTTCAAATGTTTGTCTTGCACAGAGTCGTCGAAGGCGCACCAATGGAGTCGCAACGTTTCCAACTGCGGTATATTCGGGAGGCGCCGAAACAAGTCCTTCGTAATGACAATGTTGTCTAAGTCGAGCTCGAGAAGGTTGGGCATGAGTGGGAGGGTTTCAAAAAACATGGAAAAAAACGCAGGAGTCCATCTCAACTGGTTTGAAGATCCGTCGAATGCCCAACGTTTAACGAACTTGGACAAGAGTACCGCTGTGGGGTTTCCATCAAGAATACTTCTACAAAATTTTGCTGAAGTAAAATTTGACGAGGACAAGTCGGTTCGTGTGATGTTGAGGTTCTCAAATACCCAAGGTAGCATCACAGAAGAAAAAAAACGGCAGACCAGTGCCAAGCCACAGAAAACTTGTCGCGTTTCATCGTCTATCCAGACATGCGGAGCATGGGGTCTGAGGTGTTTAAATATTTCCAGATACACTTCGTTGGGTATAGATGGTAACAGGGTTCCACCAGACATACGAGTGGGGCCTGTCAATGAACACATCAAACGAAGTACTTTCTGTAATACGGCCACCCACTTGTCCATATCCACTGAGACATTAAATGGCTTGACTGAAGGGAAGTAATTGTCGTCGTGGAACAAGTTTGGACCGATGTCACATGACCTCCAGAAGAGCAGATGCACGTTTCCATAAATTATTTATGCAATGAGACACGGTACTACATACCATTTTACTTTTTTTCCCCATAGTCTCTCAACGTACTCATGTGGCAAGCCGCAACGACCTAATGAAAAGAGTTTCTACTCTAATGAACAAAGTGATAGAAATCCCGTCATTACTGTATCAAATGTCATACTTACTTGAAAAAGTCATCGACCTGCACAAGTGGCCATGGATCCTCTGCGGTCTGTTATCATTGGTGGACATGGCCGAAAATACCGTGACGTTGAGCCTGTTCATCTACCTCCACGTCTACGCCAGTGTCAAGATTTTGTCCTTCATAGTATCATCAACCATATACCAAGCCAAGCCACCATCGCTCAACAGGTTATCGCTAACACAATCGGTGGGTTTCTCATTGTGACACTGGGGCTTCGTACAGATCCATTTTGCTCTAGGAGCTGTTGGAGGTAATTTTTGCAGTGGTAACGAGTCGAATACCTATAATGCACCAGTCAACAACAACTATTATTATACCCCCAGGTAAGTACAATCACGTCCATTTGGCACGCAACTCGTAACTGATAGAATGTAAGTATCAGAGCGAAAAATGGAAGAGCTACGCGGACCGGATCTCGAAGCTGTTCGCTGCAATGCCGATGCTATTTGTCTTGTACCAGGTGGTCGCTGCCTCTTGATACCAAGCAGTGGGTTGCAAACCCAAGCAATGCGCGTGTTCTGTGGCTTTACGGAGGCGCAGGTACGGGGAAGTCAACGGTGGCTAACACGATAGCATCGCACCTTGAGAGCGAGGGTCATCTCGGAGCTTCCTTCCGATTCAGGCACGACATCGATGAACAGCAATACCTGCCTTCTCTTTCGAAATATCGCATATCAGCTGGCTCTCTTCGACTACAAGTTCAAGGCACGTCTTTTAGAGGCAGTCGAACAAGTGTGGGACGGCTGCAGCCACTCTACAGAAGCAACTGCGACTATTTATCGTAGATCATGCAAAGGAAATTACCCGCGAACATCCGGCTCTGATCGTCATTGATGCCCTGGATGAGTGGAGGGATGACGCCGCGATATTGCAAGGGCCATTGCAGAGGCATCTTGCGCCCTACCAATTTCCATCAAGATTATGATTACAAGTCGTAAAAAATCAATGCCGTACTCGCGAATGCCGCTTTCCCCATAAATATGAACGAAGGCGAGGAGATCGATGGCAATATTCTGAAATCCATTGATCAGCGAATGGGTGACATCTCCAATATTCATGGCCTTCGCGGACGCTTCTGACAAGCAAAGCTTACCACTCGTGCCGGTGGACTTTTCATATGGGCCAAAGTTGCATCTGATCATATCAAGAGAAGCGGAGATCCGCGGGGACTCGGAGCGTCAACGGATTTATTGGCTGGTCAGTGCAGTGCAGAAGAGGAGCTGGATAAACTAGGGGTCCTGCCCTCGCAACTACCGCCGCCCCCACAACCCTTTTCTTTCCACTGCCGCATGTGGACTGCCAGCCTCCACTTGCACCGAACAGTGAAAACACGCGCCAGCGGCTCGTTTTCGACCCTGCTAATGCGACACAAGGTCGGACGCCTCGAACGCGACAGGAACGGGGAATGGGTGTGTTTCACCCAGGTATGATCTTGATTTAAAATTCCAATGTATGTATAATGACAGAATCATATTTACTGCCTACAGATGACTGTGGCACGAAAGGCACCCGCCACCCCAGAAATGCCATTGGCGTGGCGAGGAGGGTTTGTGCCCTCCTTGCCACGTTGATCGGCGTGTTGAGGAGGGTTACCGCCTTCTTGTCACGTCGATGGCACCTATCGATGTGTCGTCTTAAATACAGACCTACGATGGTATCCCCACCGTGCCTAGTAACCAAAAACTTTCCCGCAAGGTTGTATACTTCAGTTTGAAAAATTGCATGGTAGGACCCCCGAATATCGGGTAGGTACATTTTGGTACATTTCCTCGAAATGTAGTGGTAAATTCAGCTAAAATTCCAGCCCTTGCAAGATAGGATGAAGCAGGCTGACACCTTCCCCCAGTAATGACGGCAGTCTTAGTTCCGCAAACAGTTGGCAATTCACTGTTTTCTTAAACGATCTACGTCTCGGTTCTTTAGCCTTTCTCTCTGGCTGGCGACTTTTCGGCTTTCAGTGTTGGTGGATTCCCGTTCTCAGGATCTGTGGCTAGTCTAAGGATGATTGACTTGATTCCATATATTAGTTACAATGCACAGACGCTTAACCAAAAATCAAAAAGAAAGGGATAAATGATATGGTGATATGGGAGTAAGCTGACGATATGGATTTGTTGCGCAGGGAATCTAAAGACACGAATCAGCGTCCACTCAAATGAAAAGCTGGAGCAATCACCGGCGATACAGATTGACAGTTGTTTCATGTAGAACTTTTATCGGCATCCAAAGGATCCGGAGCCTGGTCCCTTTCATACTTGATTTTATGAACTTTTCGATACAGCCTAAAGCAAACATAGTGTGTTTACCCTTGCTTCAACACGAGAAAGCATCTGCTGGCCAAGAAGGATGGTAAAGAGCACAGCAATCAGTCCCGCACCAACAGGAATGAATGCCACAACTCGATATCTCCATCCACCCAAATCAGTCTCGATGATATAATCAAGAATTCCAATTGCGAATAAGATAGCAGCCCAACAAGAAGCGACTATTGGGGTAACCATTGCCACTGCAAGGGGCAGATGGTCGATGTATGGCTGTTTTGAGTTGACAATGAATTGGATGTCCTCATCGGTGATTCCAAACGCCGTGACGGAGAAGTATTGGACGATAAAAAGACCACAGACGGCGAGAGAAGCACCACCAAGCCACACAGCAAAGGCAAGCGCTGGGGCGTGCGGCGTGATAGCAAGGATCGCCGCGTGCATGGTGGCCAGTAACGCAAGCTACTCCTTTTAGCGCATTTGGGAGTTGCTTGGAGGTATTGCTCACAGAGATACCAAGTCTGTCCCACTCTTGCTGCTGATCTTTTCGCCACATGTCGACGTCAGGGTCATTCTCCAGATCTCTTAGACGATTTAGGTACGTTCTGCACAAGCCAAAGAGAATCACCCCGTCGAAACATAACAGGCAAAAGCGCAGCACCCGATGAAGAAGGGATTTATCCATGTTTCTGAAAATGGCGGCCGTGGCCCAGGCGTTGTGTGTCGGGCGGGGCAAACGTAAAAATTATGATAATGGACACTCCAGCAGATTCAGGCCTCAGACTGCAGTGACTTCTTGTGATACGACGCGCATGTGACATACGACGATGGCCAGTTTATCAATAATTTTTATATTACCTTCCATTTTCAATTACTTTGGGCCGAATGCATAACTCGGCTAATTCCCTTCAATTGCTGATAATAATTTTGTGCAGGAAAAGGAGTGGATATAGGTAACTGCGAATGAGGACGCGTTTGGAGGATACATAGCTTCTGCGGAATCGAGCTACGAGGTGTGTAATCATTGTCGAGTGACCTGAAGAAAATGTCATATAGCTTCTTTTAATTCGCAAGGCCTCAGGCTTGATCATGTGGGTTACATAGACAGGAAAGTCCAGTCACACTGTAGGGGAAAGGCGACTTCCGCTGCTTCGGCGCTTTCAGTACTGCAGTAACCGTATAAAGATGCTAACAGTGGCGAGGATTTTACGCCCGTGCAAAGAAGCTTCTAAGCTTGCCTGTTGCCTCGATGTTTCGTCCTAATGACCCCGCCAGGCTTCTGAAAACACGACGCGAGGAAATGGACTTCTGCTAGTGCAATACATACTGGTGCAGTAGAAGATGCATTCTTGCGAGGGGAATTCCACCAGACCGAGATGATAGTTATCGAAGGGAACCAAAATCATTAAAGCATAGATACGTGAATCCTAGAAATTAGCAAATTGTAAATCAAAGACACCGTTTTGTTTACACAACGGTCGCTCACATGTACGTACAAGGAAAGCACCATCAGGCGACTCTAAAACCAAGCAACTAGGCCGGAGACCCCCACCACCAACTGAAGATCCTCTCCGAAATCCATAGTAATATGAAAGCGATCACAAAGAGAGATGCCAACCGCCATGGTTTCAAACTGCCTGTTCCGATACCAAATGCCTGTCCAGCCCGTCGAGACGTTTGCACTAGTTGAGAACCAAACGACGAGAATCGGTCTCCCTGAATGCAAAGGTCAGGTCATAAAAATGGCGATTTCATGAGGCATCGCGACGAACTGTTTCATCAAGCATCGAATTTTGCGCCTCCACGTCGGCATGTACATCATTAGTAACCTAAAATTGTTGAGTATCGTTTCCCAAAACTAGGTGAGAATAGTGTACCCCACGAAGTGACCGCAGTTTTGCATGCAGCTCGTTTAACCGTTGGTCGTTTTGCGATTCGTAGACATCCTCGACTCGCCCCTGGGAAGTTGACATGGTCCTGTTGAACGATTCACGTTATGGGACTCTCAATGATGGGTTCGGCAAAGTCCGCAATGTTTACGGCTACTCAAGTAATTGGATACATGTGTCTCTTGGTCTTCTCGGCTTTGATTGCTTTGCACGTCCCTGGTGTCGTCAAAGGCTCGCAAGAAAGAAGAGCTAAATGCGGCCGTGAAGACGCGAACAACTGCCCGTCTGCGATCCGTGAGGCTGCCTTCCTCTTGACCTCGTTTTAATCATTGGTGGGTGGGTTGGACTACTTCAAGCTTCAAGTCCGGCGTAAATTTGGCGTTCTCGTCGACGGGTACGCGAAATGGACTTGGACTTACGTTGTCTTTAGATGACTTTGTTATCTCCGTGAGAAGCAGTAAACACTTGCGACGCTGCCAGTCGACAATGCCAGTCCAAATGGCGATCCCTTTGTGGTATATTTTCAAGTATCAACACGGTAAGGGAATTTATACTAATCTCACTATAAATATGCCATACATGACCCAGGTTAAATGTCTCTCGTGCAACAAGTTTCATTCCAGTGTTCATTTTCGAGTAATTATAATTCGTGTATTATCAAGCCGAGAACTCTAAGTCGAAATTGCATTTATGTAGCTCTATGCGCGAATGCCGACCAGGCAAGTCCAATGCCAGCATCGTTGACCACCATAAAGAGACGACCTCATGTCGTCGCAGATTTCTGCAGGGTACTCGTGCTGTCTCTTTTGGGTTCGTCGCATACCATCAATTCCTTCGATAACTTACCGGCGCCTTTGATGATACAAATGTGAGTTAGCCTCAGAAGCGTGTGAAATTCAGACTGCATTATTCCATGATTCTATGGAAGGAAATGTCTACGTCTCTTTGGATGAAGGCAAAACGTGGAATCCCGCAGAAGGTGTTCCGAATGGCGAGGCAACCATGTTCATTGAGCACCCTGTCGACAACAGATATGTGAGTTCTTTTCTCTTTTCTATCTCATGATCTGCCTTCCAGGGATTTATAATCGCAGTAGCGCCGGCAAGCGGCAATGCCTGCTACCTTTTTGGCTCACGTGTTAGAAGGGACAATAAACTAATTGATTGGTACGAAGGGCAGACTGACTATGAAGACTATCACTTGTAACGAGATAGACTACGAGAATGAAGGGCGAAAAAAGAATAAAAGGGACTAGCAAGATAAACCGACATAATGTGATAAGTAGTGCTGTGGAGGGAAGTCACATGTATCATACGAGATGTATCATACACAGTTTGGTACGTATCATACCAGAGGGCCCAAAATCTCATGTATTGAACTTGTATGGAACCCTAAATTTTGGAACAGTTACTGGGGTCATTTGTAGCTAATTTGTAGCTGTGCCAGAGTTATTGAAGACAAGGAATTAGAGAATTTGGCACCAAATCAGCATGATATCAAAATATGGACAAACGAAGTGACAAAAAAAACCTCAACAAGGCTGATCTTCTTCAGCCATATCAAAATAGAAGCTTTCAAGGAGGATCTTTGGAGATTATGCCAGTTGGCAGGCATATAATACCATAAAATACACATTAAATACATTTTTCATATGTTGACTGGCGCTCCGGCCCGTTGTATTAATCTCGTATGATACAGACCATACAAACCATACCGAACCCCCCTCAGGTAGGACCCCCGAAAATACCTACTAATCTCTGATCCGGTTCCGGATAAAAATTTGGGTCGTCCACAGGAGGTGTGATCCAAAACCAGATAGAAATCGCAGAATTTTTTAAAAATGTATGATCTGATCTCCGGATAAAAGTCTCAGACCCACGGGGTATGATCTGGGTCCGGATAAAAATTTAGTTTAAGGTTGGGTCGAACCCCCGACTTTAACAGCTTATGTGCTAAAATTCCAATACACTACAGTAGTCAAAGTCTAGTACCAATTGCCTTACTTATTATCTTCTAACAGTGTGAATTCTTTTCCTTTGCTCCTTGCGTCAGTGCGTCACGCACCTGAAAATTGGGATTAGAATTTCGGAGGAAGATTTCAAAATGTTTTCCATAATTCACAGCCAGGCAGCAATTATTGTTGAAGGAATTCACAAAGCGATCACACGCGACCATAGATATCTTGGAGGGTGAGTAGATTAAGGCAGAATACTCGGAATATGCGGTAAAAAGGTGAAAATTGGCGAAAAATAGCATAATATTTGGCCTAATCCGATTTCCGGATAAAAATCGGCCTATATCTAGGTGTGATCCGATTTCCAGATAACTTCTGCCAAAAGTTGTCCGGATAAAAATTGTCAGGACGGGATCAAACATTAATAGGCATTTTCGGGGGTCCTCCTCAGGTTCAATACGTAAGCGGGTTTCACCGGCTATTTGATCATGTTTTGATTCACGTGAACCGAAGATTACAACTCTGTTTTCTGTCGTACATGTTGACAGTACCTTTTTTTTTTCTTTGGGAGGGCATCTAAAAGTGGGCAAAAGTTGTACTTTTAAAATCTCCGGAAATGAATGTTGTACAGGTCAAGGGAAAAGTGAGGTTTGTTCAAGTCCCTGCCAGTGTGACGTCATACTTGGTCCCTAAAACCTCTACCTAAAGGTAGCAGGAATTTTATGTTTCTTATTTAAATATATACATAGAGTTGGTTGTTATCATAAGAATTATCAACTGGCACTTTCTATTAGAGTGTAATACTAATAGCATATGGACCATGTTTATACAATACATGCAGATGAAACAGACAGACGAAGATAGGAACATATCACAAGTTTGGCATAGAAGTTTATAGTTCTGGGAACCCTCTGAAATGTCCACTCGATAAATCACTGGTCATAGTCAACGGCGACTTATCCGGAGAAAATAGCATAGAAGGAGCCGGCTCTGGTTCTAGTTCTGTAGGAAAGGTATATTAAAAAATATGTGAGCCTGCACTCATTCTCATATTCGATAGTTTTGTGCTTACCTTGTGGCCTTCTGCGACGACGACGGTAGAGACAGATTGCAACAATGATAAACGCAAGCCCTACCACGCTGCCAATGGATGCGCCGAGTATAACGGCAAGTGCAAGTTTATTGCTCGGCTCAGGTTGGATTGGGATATCAGGGACACTAATAAGATCCATATTCATATCATTTCCGTACTTGAATAACAGCAAAACTCACTTTAAGGCAAGGAAGGCAAGTGCAGCACCCAT
>QDKV01005327.1_pt1 | contig 53644 bp, 70 predicted proteins | sample 1861101 | NCBI WGS metagenome assembly QDKV01 (sample SAMN04275158, study PRJNA302643) | Fungus metagenome, whole genome shotgun sequencing project. | isolation source: fruitbody | host: Mallocybe terrigena | place: Sweden | collected 2013
CGATTTTTTTTCGTATGACCGGTTACAGTCACGGTCCGGTCTCGGTTATTTTCCGGTTAAGCGACCGGACTTCCAAGCACTAGTGGACAACGAACACGACACTGAGATTTTTACGGGACGTGATCGGGAAAGTAACCACCAGGTTGAGTCTCGCATTGAGAACATCTTCCTCGCTCAACAATTCATACAAGAAATATCTACAGCTACCCTCGATAACGGACATCTGGATGAAGAAGTCGTTTCGGTATTAAGAAACCCAAGAGAAGGTCCTTTTGAAATTCCTGAGCCTGATGTTCGGCTCTCACTGGATGTCTTCATCGGCTGTAAAAATGCATCCGAGGCAACGTACAATGCTGTTCGAGATGCAGTTCTGCGTCGTTTTCCTGGTACCAATTTTTTGTCGCATCACTTGGCCAAAAAAGTTATTGCTGAGTACACTGGCGTTGTTTCCGTTCTTGACAACATGTGTATCAATTCGTGTCAGGCTTTTACTGGGCCGCTTGCAGATCGATTGACATGCTCAGAGTGTGGTCAACCTCGGTATATGAACACAGGACCAGGCAACCGACAGAAACCTCGGCAGCAAGCTTGTACGATCCCACTTGGTCCTCAAATTCAGGCTCTTCGTCAATCCCGGCATAATGCTCTTGCTATGCGGTATCGGAATAAGAAGACGAGAGAAATTCTTCAAATGGACAACATTACCTACGATGACATCTTTTCCGGAAGTGATTTCCTCGAGTTTGCTGAACGGGTTCAGTTGGGACCATATGATACAACCGTTTCATTCTCACTTGATGGCGCACAACTATATCAAAACAAGAAATCCGATACTTGGATAGCGGTCTGGATCATTAATGACTATGACCCCACTACACGGTACAAGAAGAAGCACGTCCTTCCTGCGCTCGTTATCCCGGGACCAAATAAACCTAAGAATATCGATTCCTTTGTCTTTCGCAGCCTTCACCATCTCTCTGCGCTTCAGCGCGAGAATGATGGACTAGGAATTCGAGTTTGGGACGGTCTTGAGAAGGCGATTGTATTCTCACGTATCTTCTTCCTGTTTGGAACTGCAGATGCACTTGGGTTGACCGAAATTGATGGTCGTGTTGGGCATCATGGAGCTCAAGGCTGCCGTATGAGTTGTGGTATGAAGGGACGACACAAACCAAATACTGGACACTATTTTGCTTCGCATTTACGCCCGAATGAGTCAGTGATCAAGGATTCTAACCATCCGGACTTTCAATTCCATGCTGACGAAACTGGCCAAATTCCACCTTGTGAGGTGTACCTCGAAAACCTCAATAAGGTTCTTGCTTCCCGGAACCAAACTGATTACGAGAAGAACCGGAAACTCACTGGAATCAGCAAACCATCCATTTTGAGCGGTTTAAGCCCAGCGCATTCTCTCCCTGTTCCCCGATGCTTTACAATCGATCTTATGCATCTCCTTTTCATAAATCTCGGTGAACTGCTTATACCTCTATGGCGAGGTACTCTCTCTTGTGATCCATTGGACGACCGAAGCTTATGGGATTGGGCTACATTAACTGGTGACACATGGCTGGAGCATGGAAAACTTGTGGCAGATGCAACCAAGTATTTTCCGTCCTCCTTTCATCGCCCTCCACGTAATCCGGCTGAGAAAATTTCCAGTGGTTACAAAGCAACCGAATACTACCTGTATCTCTTTGGCCTTGGGGTTGGACTTTTTCGTACGGTGCTTCCTACAAAATACTGGCAACATTTCTGCAAGTTGGCGCATGGTGTTCGTATTATCAGCCAGCGAAGCATCACTCTGGATCAAGTACGCGAAGCTCATTCCTATTTAATTCAGTTTGTTGAGCAGTATGAAAACCTCTATTATCAGCGGCGTATTGATCGACTCAATTTTTGCCGACCTTGCCTCCATACCCTGCTCCATACAGCTCCTGAAGCAACACGTGTAGGCCCTGGGACATACCTAACCCAGTTCACAATGGAGCGTGCAATTGGTGATCTAGGAGGTGATATCCGGCAGCCTTCAAACATTTACGGAAACTTATGTCAGATTGCTCTCCATCAATCTCAGCTAAATGCACTCAAAAGCCTTTATCCCGAACTTGATCCCAATGCAAACACACCTCTCCCAGCCTACTCGATGGATCTAGGACGAGGATATATTCTTCTTCGACCAAGAGATAGATGGATGGTCAAAGTTGATGGAATTGGAGGAAACAAACTAGACGATGTAATTGGACGGAATGCTATAAGGAGATGGGGTCGACTCAAGTTGCCAAATGGCCAGATTGCTCGGAGCGTGTTTAAAGAAAAAAAGAATTTGCGATCAAATTTACGAGTTTCACGAAATGTCAAGGTATGAGTACACTAAATGCCTTTTCCTTTTGATGAGCTTATGTACGGTTACCAATAGATTCAGTATGAGAATGAAACACGATACGCCGAAGTTCAGTTTTTTTTCTGGGATGAAGATCAGAATGCAGGCATAATTTCTTATGCCCTTGTTTCGCTCTATGGTACACCAGATGCTGATCTTCTTGAACAATCATATCATACTCTGCGTGCCTGTCCTTATTTTGGAGACGGCAACTTGCAGGTAATTGAAACATCTACTATCCTCTCTGTAATTTCCATGCAACCACTTCCCACAAAAGCAGATGATGTGGGATTGGACAATCTATGGTTTGTTGTCGAGAAATCTGGTATGGATGACACAGACCTTACAGGATATGTAGACGCACTTCAAGATACCGAGCCTACTTAGTGTTTTCAATGTTTTGTTCTAAAAAAGGAAATCGAATGATTTTGCTGTAGTTTTCCTTCTTACTCTCTCTCGTCAATATGGCCCAATGATGGGACCAAGATTTCTTAGAGTCAATGCCATTTAGTAATCAGTTCGGTCAGTTAGAATACAGGGATTCTCATTCAAATATCGGATCGAATGAAACAGGATCAACCGCTTTCAGAGGTGTTGGCAAATATAGCGCAGTGGGTTCTCATGTGAGAGGTTTTTTATGTTTCCTTGATTTCTTTTAAATGATATGTTATAGTTGAACAATACCCAAGCTAACGTTATGCCAGCTCCTTTACGTATTCTGCGCGATGCGAACCATTCAGCATTGATGCAGTCTGGCAATGATGCATATATGCACCTATTTGCCACGAAAATGCGTCTAGAAAGTGATCTAGCTTCAAAGGAGTATAAATTTCTTCTTTTCACAATACATACTATGCTGAAAGCTATTGTCAGGCAGCTTGTTCAAGACCTCCGACACATAATTCGTGATTTAAGCAGCAAGCCGCCTCGTCATGAAAGCCGTCCCAATAACAACTCCATTTCTCAATTCAACAGTGCACCTGATGCCTTTCCGCTCATAATTCCTCCTCCTCCTTCTGAGTTGGATCAAGAAGATTACTCGGAAATGAAGTTTTGGACTCAGACCGACTGGCAAAACTATGTCAGTTGTGAAACAGACCGCGGTAATGCACCAACAAAACTCGGTTTTCTTTGCGATGAAGAGGGCAATATTGTTAGCAAGGAGCGTATCAGGAAGATGACGGACACGGCGAAGAAAATCTGGGGTGAACTCCATCATCACCGTTACGATCCAAAAACATGGCGCTGTGTCAATCTAAGTGCGAACCGGTACTACACTAATCATATGTGCATTACTTTTCGAGAATTCCAGCTGTGCGCCGACAATTGGAAAGTGCAGATGTTTGCCACTGTTCGTTTTCCTGACTGGTCAAATGGACTTCGAAGCACCGGAAGACTAACACGTCTGTGGAATATTTTCTTATTCTTTGAATCCCTGTTATTCACACTTAATTCTTAGGTCAAGTTCCGTCTATCAAACTTGAAAATAATGCAAGTGGTACCGCAGTTGTTGCCAGCAAATCACGTAGCAAGAGGTCTCGAGAGCAGGCCGCCGAAATTACTGAACCCTCTAAATCCAAAAGGCAAAAGCAGAAGCAAGCCGATCAGGACTCTGAGAGCGACACAGCTCGCCCCTCTCAACTGCCCGGGCCTTTCTAGTGCTAGTGCATCTCCGCCTACTAGCTCTGCATCTCCAAGTTCACTTGCCAACTCCGCTTTACCTGCTTGCTCTACGTCACCACCTGCTGCCAGCTCGTCTCCACCTGCTGGTTCTAGTACATCTCCGCCTACTAGCAGTGCATCTCCGGCTGCTAACTCCGCGTTACCTGCTTGCTCTGCGTCTCCACCAGCTTGCCTTACATCTCCACCTGCTTCCTCCGAGTCTACGTCTCAGCCTGCTGGCTCTACTACATCTCTGCCTGCTGGCTCTTCATCTCCGACTTCGCCAGGATTAATAGATGCGGTATCAACTCAATCTGCACAGACTCTACATCTTACGATGCCAAGCGCAAACTTGCTTAGTGGCCAGTCACCGGCGCACGGTCATGTGTCACGAAAAAAAATCGTGAGTTTTGCTTGTTGTACAACAATGAAATGCTAATTTCATATGTAGACCAATGCTTTGTATACTTCTACTTATATACGACTTTCTCCGTTACACTGAAACAGATTTGCAGTGCAAACCTCAACGTTCCGAAGCCTGTTGAACAGATTCCATACAAACCAGCATCTGAAGAACAACTCGCGAAGGCGGCAAAGAAAAAAAAGGGTCCCCAAAAGGGTCCCATGCCGACAACGGCGATAACCGCCCGGTGAGTCTTCGCAGACGATTCGCAGTTGTCATACTCTCATAATTTCTCAGAAATTTGTTCCTGATCGAGTTCCGCGCCGAGCATGGCAACGATGTCACCGCTGACGACTTCACGAAGGCCTGGAAGGGCATAAGTAATGAAAAACTCAAGGTCCGACTTGTACCAATCATGCGCCGTCAGCTGTTCCTCACCGTTAACTCTAGGAATATGAAGACCGAGCGAAAACAAAGAAAGTGGAAGCAAAGGCGTCCTCAAAAATACCTGCAACGGCTTCTTAGAGTCATTGTCAGTTCAATGGTGTGTTCACCCTTTGGACTTAGTGTGATTTCATTCTGATATTCCAGAAATACTCGGAATCAATCAGAAGTGTCCCAGCTCAGATACATTCAGAGAAGTCCAGATATGTTCAGTAGAAACCAGAAATATTGTAATTGTATCAGCTCGGAATAAATCAGATTTGTGCAGTGTAGTTCAGATGTGAACAGAAACAAATACTGCCATTTTCTGATTACTCCAGATCTGTTTCTGAATCTGCGGCAAATTCGTGTGCAGAACAGAGCTTTTCTGACAATTCGGTGGTTGTCAGATTCACTCGGTTTCCCCCGGAGCGGGTTTTCACTGGGAGATCTCAAATCCAATCTTGTTGTCCACCTGTTCCGTCGTCTGGACCTCCTTCCTTGCGCCATCTCTATCTCACAAATTGTTTTATTCCTTTGAACGAGCCCGCTGCTCTATCCCGTCTCAGCAACCTCACTTCCCTTAAATACTCCATCTTTCCGCCCAGACCGGATTCAAAATACTCTCCTGATAGGATGTGGATGGCCCTAAAGGCGTCTGGAATCCAACTTGAGGAGCTGGATCTAGGAACAAGTACGATGGCGGCATCTCTGATCGATTATCTATCAACTTTTTCCGGCTTGAAGAAATTGCGTTTAAACCTCGTCTGTTCCACTTCGCCGACAGGAACGGCTGCCCGATTTTGGTCTGCCGTGTTTCCCAATCACATCAATACCCTCGAGCATTTCGCTTTGTATGCAGCTGAAGAGGGCGAATGGTGCTTCTTCCCACACAATCGTTCTTTGATTGTTCAATGCGCAAGGCTCAAGCTCCTGGAGTTGTGCATCTCATGTCGATCTGAACAGGTTTTATCACCCGAAAACTTGATTTTGGACGATGCTGTGAGTGGTTCTTCTCATTCTAAGACTTCAAGCTCAATGAGATTTCCCAGAAAGCTATTATTGACATGGCAGTGACCGATATGCCATGCCTAGAGCATCTTAATTTGCAAGTCGCTGGCCCGATTGGACCCCCAGATGGGACTCTAAAATGGAGATACAATGAAGTGATGATATGCAATTGGATTCCGACATACGAACCACCTGCTTCTTGTGGATATCTCCCTTGGCTTTCTGTGGGTGAGCTCCATGGGCGATGGAGTAGGTTTTTACGAATGTTTGGTACTCAAACTTGTGGTGTGAAATTGGCATATGAGGAAGTGAAAATGTGCGATGAAACTGATTAATCAGAGAAAATCACTGGTAGGTTTAAATCCCCCTTTTTAAGTAGAGATCTTGAACATTTAAGCGTTCTGTTTTCTAGAGAAGGGCAATATCGTAAATACCAAAGTGAGTAATGATCACACTAGTATCAGAAAAATGGCAGGTTTATATTTGGGAAGGCCTGCAACAAAAATTACAGTACAGGATGTTGTAGACTGGACTCGAAATAGCTGACGCACAACACCAATCTATGCTCACCGTTAAAGCGGGCTTGTTCAACCACCACATTTGCAGACATTGTTACCTTCACGAAGTATTTATTAAGCGACACTCCGTCAGACAAGCCGGGTCTAGCCTTGCCCAAAAAAAAAAGTCGACCAAGCAGAGGGTCAACTCGCAAAACAAAGTAGATAGAAGCCGGGAGAGTTGGGCGGGGGACCGGGCTGACCGACAATAGGTACTTACATAGTAACTTACACAAGTGACAACAGTGAGCGCGTCAACCGTTAAAACAAGCCTGGGAGACCGGATGAACAGAGCTAGGTATGCATGAGGATAACGCCTGGACATGAGATTGACGCATACAGAAATATTCCCCGAGACATAGGGCCACCGTGCTTATCGCACTCGGAGACAATGCCCATGTCGTAAACCTATAGCCGCCTTGTTCAGCGGCGTAGAACAGGACGAAGATCTGCAGAATTCGAATGCGAGCGCCGAGTGACTAGTAATAGTAATAGTAATACTGTACCACTAATAGGAACGTGACAAGTCACGATGCACTCCACTTGTAATGTCACACCTTAAAGTTAAACGCCTCGACGACTCGACGAGTAGCAAATGGCCTCACCGTCATGGCCACCATTCCACCGGCCCATTAACATGATCGTCCTGCTTCTTCTACTCCATCAAACCGTGTCCGCCATAAAATTCAACCTACCCGCCTATTACTACCCACCCAAAAAGTGTATCTGGAACCAGGCTCACACCGACACGCTCGTCATCGTCACCGCGAACGTCGGGGCAGGCAAAGAGCAGCGCACAGATATTGAGATTGTCGATTCGAGTCCGAAGCGAAATGTGTATCTGAGTAAGCGGAATATCGATGGGGAGACGAGGCTGGCGATCACGACTCATGCGGAAGGGGAGGTGGGGGTTTGTTTGGTGAATCACCTTGACCATTGTGAGTGGAGAAACTTTGTTTGAGGTTCTGACTTTGTTGAACTGAACCAGAGTTACTGTTTTTTTTTTGTGGTTGTACAGCTTCTCAGGACACTTCTGCGAGCCGTACAGTTGACCTCGACGTGGATATAGGTGCTGATGCTGTCGACTATAAGTAAGTTTTTTTCTTCTCCCTCTTTCTGTGAGTATATAAAACCTTGTTATCTTTAACCTAGTGCCATTGCGAATCAAGAATCCCTATCAGGACTCGAAACCGAGATGCGCAAGTTGGAAGGTCTTGTGAAAGAGCTTGTGGAAGAGATGGATTTCCTCAAGAAGCGTGAAGAGAGATTTACAAGAACCAACAGTTCGTCTTCAGTATTCTTGTATGGTGTCTGTATAACCATTGTCAACAGCGTCGACAAACGAACGTGTACAAAACTTTGCATGGTTTACCATCCTATGCCTCACCACTCTTGGCGCTTGGCAAATCTTCCATCTTCGTTCGTTCTTCAAACGAAAGTATCTTATCGACTGAGTCTGCTTATCACACAAAGTTTCTCTTTGGACGGTTTACGATGGGGGGGTTTGTGTTGATGGCAAAATGTATTGGAAAGATTCGTGCAACTCATCGTATATCTAGAATTTCAATTGTTGGAACTAGTCCCCACGATGTTAATGTTTATATACATTCATGAGGATAATTATCGAAATGACTTCTTTTGGGGTACGTTTGCAACTTTTGCATCAGGGCATGATCAGGCTGTCTGAATGCGCCCAACGTTCTTCCAAAAAAGGTGTAGTATGATCATCTGTCGGCCCGACGTTGGGCTCCACCAAACTTGAATTGAACCGTGAGGATGCTCGGCGAAAGTCCAACAGCAGCTTCTCCGGTTCATAGTTATAATGCTGGTACACTGACGGCACCGCTACATACCACGATGTCGCATGTACAACACACACCTCCATCAACACCACTGTACGGAACATTAGCTGGACCACAGCAGCGTCACTCAGGTGCACCAATCGATAGTCGATATCCCCACCGACCATCACAATCACAACCATCAGCAAAAATCACACGTCCGTCCCAAGCAATCCAAACGAATGCGGATTTGCTTTTGGAGATGTTCATGCACGAAAAGGCCATGTTGGCGCAAAACTACCAGGAAAATATACGCGTGCTCCGGAGTCGTTTTATCAACTTCAAGATTCAAGCGCAGGCGGAGATTCATGCTTCGGAAGAAAAGAGGAACGAGCTCAAGAGGGAGAACGACGAATTAAGAGCAGCTTTGGACATGGCAGGACTAACGGTTATAAACGGAGAAGTAAGAAAGAGAACTTCCTTTGACGAGTTGAGAGTTGAACACAATCCCTAATACAATTAACTTTCCTCGATAACATGGACGAGTTCCGATTTAACTGTTATAATTATAAAAAAAAGAAAGGGGAAATAATACAATGCAAGTACAAAAAGAAACCTCAACGAAAAATATAGAAATGGAATAGATCAAAGCTCTTGACTGATAGCCTCGTCCTTCTTCTTCCCTGATTTCGAAGGTAGGAGTTCCTGAACGACGGATTAGTGTTCGAGATATTGGAGATGTTAAGACGCAACGTACGGGTGCAATGTGGGGTACAACACCACCCTGTGAAATAACAACATTTCCGAGGAGCTTCTGCAGCCTAACAAGAGTGTTAATCAAGTCTATGACAAGAACAAGTCTTGATATTTACTCTTCATCGTTACGGATGGCAAGTTGTAAGTGACGAGGAACAATACGTTGCTTCTTGTTATCCCGAGCAGCATTACCAGCGAGTTCAAGAATCTCGGCGGCAAGGTATTCAAGGACGGCAGCAAGGTAGACTAATGAAATCAATCAGTCTTGTATTTTAGAAAGCGAAAAAACGAAGACATACCGGGTGCACCAGCACCAATTCTGGTAGCGTAGTTACCCTTCTTTAGAAGACGGTGGACACGACCGACAGGGAACTGGAGACCAGCCTTTGCAGACCGAGATTGGGACTTTGTTGCTTCACCTCCACCAGCGGCTTTGCCTCCAGATTTACCAGCTTTTCCTTTGCCAGACATGATTGAGTAGATTGAGTGTTATGTTGATAGTTAAACGACTTGAGTGCGGATGTGGGCAGGAAAAGAGATGGAGAACTCCAAGGCGCTGTCGTCGTCCAATATTTATACGAAGGGGACGCACGAGCCAATCAACAAACGAAATAAGGTTCTCACGTGAGTCATTTACGCGTCAGTGCATCAACGGCAGTCAACAAAGGCGCGTTGGGGAGAAAACAAGGACAAATTAACGCGCCCGTATAAAGACATGCTCTGTTGCCGTTGTTTGCTAGGATCACTCACTCCTTCTGCTATCATCATCCACTGCTACTTTACCCGTTAACTCACTCATATCAACTCCAATGGCACCTAAACCCGCTTCCACTGCTGGCAAAGCCCCTGCCTCCACCGCTTCCAAGGCTCCCGCTAAGCCGACTGAAGGTGCAAAGGCTGCAAAGAAGACGTCGAAGGCAGCCACTACCGGTGAAGGCGAGAAGAAAAAGAGAAAGAAGGTCCGAAAGGAGACCTACAGCTCTTATATTTACAAGGGTGTGTTGCTTTCGAAACTCGGATTTGGATACGTGTCTGACTCATGATAACAGTCCTCAAGCAAGTGCACCCTGATACGGGTATCTCCAACAAGGCGATGGCTATCTTAAACAGCTTTGTCAATGATATTTTTGAACGTATTGCGACTGAGGCTTCCAGTCAGTTTATACGCCTTTCTCTTCTTACAGTTGCTCATCGTCTTCCTTTTTTCAGAACTAGCGGCCTACTCGAAGAAATCTACGATCTCCTCTCGTGAGATCCAAACATCCGTCCGTCTCATCCTGCCTGGTGAACTCGCCAAACATGCTATTTCTGAGGGAACCAAGTCGGTAACCAGTACGTGGTCCATTTAAAGTCGCACTTCGCTTGCTTATGTTGTCTATAGAATTTTCATCGGCGGGCGCCAAGTAAAATATGACTTTTGTGATGTTCGTTCTGGATCTTTATCTCTTTATTCATGTACACCACTGTATTGTTATTAATTCATTTTCTCTTTTGATATCTTTCTGGGTTATAAGCTTCGAGTAGACTTTCCGTCGCTTCTGAAATGATTTGTACATCGTTGTGACCATGAAAATGTTAGTTTATTCTGAAGTTGTAGAAGTGAATTCCAACATTTAGTATAGCCTATTCGTAAGTGTTGGAATTCTCGATTATTGGATTCTGAGATGTTGTGGTTCAGGTTGGGGTGGTAAAGATATCTACAGTACTAACAATTTACCAAGTGCTGAAAACTTAGACTCTGTTTCGCAAGCTTATCGTTGGGCTTGCAAAGGGCACATCAGGAATCGTTTGTTCGGCGGAAAGGACCTCTCTGGCTGCAGATTGGACAAAAATTGGCTCGACCACTACAGGATACATGGGGCTAAACCAATAACTTCGTGATATGTCGAAAAAGTAGAGGACGTAGTAAAGGTCTCAAAATTGATCGAGTCAGCGGAATCCCAGTTCGTAGTCAGGCTGTGGAAGTCTGCTGGGGTGTGTTGCTTAACTGGAAACTTACGCAGTGGATCTCGCACTTTTATTGCTGCCTTCTCACAGTGCTGAAGCTGAGAGAATCATGGTCTGACCATCAGGGCTCTGATGCCGTCGTGCAATGGCTATCACGTCTTACATTCACAACTGGGGCATCAAGCTTGAGTTTCAACGTCTGCTAAGGTTAAAGTCGGTGCATTTACAAGGGCTACATGCGTAGCCTAACAGCACATAAAAGCTTTCTTTACCCATGGATGTGTTCGTAGTTCTGCCGCTGGAGAGTGAGATTGTGGATTTGGGTGCAAACAACCGCGAATGAAATCTGCGGCGGGGGAAATTTCTGCTGCCGGAACGTCATACTGTATCATAGCCTGCTCGAGCAATGGAGACAGTGGATCAATATGAAGAAGTTTGTCTGCGAACGCACACAACACAAGCATAAGCTATTGCGTTGAAGACGAGAGAAGTAGCAGAATAGATACTAACCTTCTTCGTTGAAATCTTTGTCGCGTTTTAGACTTGCCGAAGGCAATGTTTTGCTGAATGGCTCCTCCATCGCCACCAGATGGTCATCTCCGCGCCCCGTTTGACCGGCTTGTGGACTAAATAACGAGTGGCCAGTAAGCAGCTCAAAGGTCTGCGCGATTGGTAAGTAAGGGATTGGCTTAAATAACAGCAGAACGGCAAAACCGACCATGCAACCAAGAGCCCAGATGTCTACTTTAGTGTCAGTGTTGGCCCCAAGTATGACTTCTGGGGCGCATAATCCATCTGTAAGTGTATGCCCTTTGTTGACCCGTTGTGCTGAAAAGCTGTGTAAGTCTAGGGTTGATTGCAAGATGAAAAAATGGAATGACCGTTTCGGAAGTCGACTAACTGAACGAAGTACAGCTCCACAAGCTTAGGCGGATCGTCCCAGCTGAAAGGATGGGGAACCGGCTGAGAGTGAATGAGTGGATAGCGTCTGCCGCATAATTCGAAGTCCCCATCGACGAGAGGAGGACTGGCCTCCAATAACTTCCGAATAGTCTCCGGGGCTGTGCCATCACTGAAGAGCACGTTGTCCGACTTAACATCTAATGAGGTGTGTCAGGAATTATTTCTCGATATACTAGTAGTGTTGCTTACCTCCATGTATAATGCCTGCGCCGTGCAGAGTTGCCAAAGCTCCCAAAACCTGTATAATAATAATTTTGACCACGGGGGATGTCAGCTTTTTCAATGGCGCAGATCTTCTGAAATGAGAAACATCGGTGCTTAGCACTGGCAGAACCAGGCAAAGATGCTTCCCATACGGTCCCTCGATCTCAAAGTGGTCGGAGAGATAAGGGAGGTTGACGGCGCGGGAGCTGCGCAGTTCCCTGATCGCCTTCATAATTTCCAATTCGAGTAGTTGGCCATCATGATTTTCCTTGGTCGCATGAACCGTCAGGATCTTGACAGCATAGTAGGCTGGCTTGTGCGCTCTGGTATGTAGTCAGAGGCGACTAAGGATAGCAGTACTTGACTCACTGAGAATCAGTAACCAGCCAGGTAGTGGAGAACTGCCCTTCTCCAAGCTTTCTCATAATTTCATAGCGACCGTTGTTGAGTAAGAGCCCGGGATAAGCGGGAAAAAAACCAACACCCTGCTCCCCTGACGGAGACATAGCAGATGCTGGCCAAGCGACAAGGTCTGCGCAACGTGGCGTGGCTACGTTTTCTAAATTCTACACGTGAGAACGACTTCCATAACAAGGCGTGACAACTTTCTTCCAGTTTCACGCCAACGGTTTTGACGTTTCTCTTCTTTTCTCCGTTATCATGGCGGACGCTGGTGAGAATAAAAACAGCTATACGGTATTCTCTCAATAAATACTTACATTTATTCTGCTTTTTTGCTCATCATCACTAGGATTTTTCAAAGGCACCTCAGCCGACCAGGATAGACGTTTTTCTGACAAGGAGCTGAAACTTCTCAAGAGTATGAAGTTTCCTCCTGAGTTTGAGAAAAAGGTATACTTGCAATTATCTGCTAGAGTTTTTTTTGGTACGAAAAGGGTTGTTGACACGTCTACACAGGTTGATATGCGCAAGGTCAACTTGACCGTCATACGTCCCTGGATTGCCAAAAAGATTATTGAACTTGTGGGATTTGAAGATGATCTCGTTGTTGAATACGCTGTGGGACTTTTGGAGGATGAATCACAGCCGGTGAGCCTTGTCACGACTCTTCGCTTTCCTCACTTTTTGACATAACTTTTTTTCTTTTCTTACAAGCTACTGGACCCTCGAAAGATGCAGATCAATTTGACAGGTTTTCTTACAAAGGATACGCCTGAATTCATGAAACAACTTTGGAAGCTACTCCTAGAGGCTCAGGAAGAAATCACTGGTGTTCCGAGGACCTTTGTTGAACAGAAGAAGGAAGAAATGCGCAAGGCGCGTGAAAACGATAGCAGGGCCATCGGTGAAAGTGATCGTCGTGCGAGGCTCGACGAGTCAAGGGATAGCGAACGAGGAGGACGCGGTGGATTCAGAGGGCGTGGAAGGGGTCGAGGTCGAGGTGGGTTTGATGGAAGTCGCGGACCTGAGAGACCTCGCGACTCTGGGTGGGGAAGCAGAGGTGGTGGACCTGGTGTTGTAAGTATATAATTTTTTTTTCGCCATGTATTGGAGTATTTAAACTACATATACTCATAGGGCCGTCGTCGGTCGCCGTCACCCCGCCGTCGTTCTCGCTCCGTCACACCTCGACGCTCTTCTTCTCCACCTCCCCGAAGGTATAGATCACCTCCTCGTCGACGCTCGTCCTCGCGAGAGGCAAGCTCTCGTTCGCTACCTCCCAGGCACAGACCGTCTCCCGTTCGACGACCGAGTCCGGCTCGTCGATCCCCTGCAGCACGTTCCATCTCTCGTTCTCGTTCTCCACCGCCCCTTAGCAGACGAAGGCCAAGGTCTCCTTCTCTCACCCCACCCCGTGAGAGGAACAGAGACAGAAACCGACGACGCAAAGATAGAGACAGTCGGAGCCCGCCGCCCGCCCGTCATAGGCGTGTATCACGGACTCCTTCGTCTTCTAGTTCGAGGTCCCCAGCGCGAAAATATGCGAGGAGGCACAGCCCGATTGCTGTTGGTAGGAGACGCAGTATAAGTCCTCCTGCTCCACCTCCTCCGAGGGAAAGGGTCAGGAGGAGACGCAGCCGTTCGTATTCAAGGTCTCCGCCGCCACCGCCTCGTCGGAGGAGTAGGAGCCCGAGTGAGGAACGTCATCGGTTAAAACGATCCAAAGAATCCAAGAGGAACCGGAGCGATTCAGATTCGCGCTCTCGTTCTCGATCTGGATTGCGAGATGTTCCAAGGGGACGGAAAGATGGCAATATGGATATGGATAATGCTAGTTCATCGCCTGTTGCGAGCTCATCGGGGATCAGTGGTGCTGTTGGGGAGTTGAAGATCAAGGGCCAGGCTGAAGTAGAGAGGAGGAAGAGTAAATGGGAAAGGCAAGAGGACGGTCGTGTAAGTTTAATCGTTGTTTTTCTTGGAGTTTGAAGAACTAAACATGCAGCAGGACGCCCCAAATCGGTCTGAGCTTGAGAGAAAGGAAAGTGAGCTCAAGGAGAAGGCTTTGAGAAATAAGGTCGTGAGGTCCAGGATGAAGAGCTCTAGTTGATCGTGGCTCCCGGTAGCATTCTACGTCCGCTGAAGTCGCGGTCTGGGCAAGTATTGAATTGGCAACGTTCTCTTTCGATTTGCCTTTTCTGCTCCCGTTTCTTTCTCTTTTCGCTGAGCTTAGTGTTGCTTTCTCCAGCTTTCCATCATCCAGCCTCATGGCATATTCAAAGTGCTCTACAAAAAAGAAAACTCTTTCTGGGATGGTCTGCCTTGATGCGCCCATCCTCATGAGATTGTCATAATGGCGCTGCTGATTGGCCCCCCCCATCATTTGTTATGTGATATCTACTTTGGTATTCTTTACAGCTATTGTCTCTCTAACGTTTTATGTTTTTAATCCAGTTACTGACTTGCGTTCATATATTGTTGTTCAGCAAGGAGTCTTCTCGTACTTGCGGGTGTAGTAAACTTATCCAATATTATGTCGCTGAACATCAGTTATGGATGAAGGAGATTTTTTTGGACCGTTGATCGAAGTTCTCGATCACCCATCATTGATTCGCGCTGGTGGGAAGTGAGAATGTTGAAGCTTATTTCTTTCAAGCTGATCACCAGGCTGACCATGAGGCAGTTTTAGAATTTAGACGCCAAGTTGTTGGGTGGCCTTGAGGTCGCATCGCTCCAAGAGACGTTTACCATTCAAAATTAATACCTGATTTCTCATGATGGCCCTTTAAGACTACGGACCCAAGTCTTTTAATTCTAGAGGGCAACTGCATTAGAATATTACGTTTAATGCGTAGAGTCCGGGTTTCATGTTCGAATTTGCACAAGGAGTTATAACTCTAGTTCCAAAACTATTCATCGGGTGCTAGCATCTACGCGCCCTCAAAACATAAGATGAAGTTGCGTAAAATTTCTCTGCTGCCCCTCTAGAAAAATAACCTAACTATTGTAACTCTGAGAGACGACTTGGTCAAAAAACCTCATTTTATCTTGTCTGCTTATATAAAATGAAACGCGATTTCCAAGTTTGTACCGACTGTCGCACGAAAGTCTTGGCACGACCACTCGACACCAGACCACCCACGCCGACATCCCAAAACTGGTCGGCCTCTACGCTTTCCACAACATTAACAGCGCCGACTTCACAAATGTCTTCTGCGTCCAACAACCAGCAAAGTACTGGAAATCAAAAGGGATCCAACTATTTCTTCGGGATTCTATTCTCAGTCGCCATCCTAATTCTGATGTGCGCCACATGTGGAATTGGATCAAGGGCGAGATATTTTGTCAGGAGACGGAATGTTCAGAGGGAGATGGAGGCGCGTGAGTGGAAAGAAGAGTCGAATAACACACCCCTATTGCACGAAGCAAGCTTTGTGAACACTGGGGATGTGCGATGGAGGGATGTCATGGTGTGTGACTCATGACCCAGTTGCCTCCCTCCCCCCTTCCTCATAGTAATAGTTTTTTTTTTGTTTTGTTAAAGCCTCTGTCTGTATCATATCTCTGTGACAATTTGGACAAACCTACAAAACTCACTGAAGGGGAATCTTCAGAGGACCTAAATCATCGCACACCACCACGACCGTCGACCACCCGGAGTACTAGGTCTCAAAATCGAAAGAATGTCTCTGCTTCGGACCTGGAGCAGCCAATAGCGATCCGAACACTGATATTGATCGCAATGCCTTCGTTTCACCGCGATCGACGGCTTGGCGTTGATGCTGACGATCAATCTATCAAGCAGTCAGAAATCCATATCGGTGTTGAGACCCTCCCTTGGAACAAAAGTTAGTGCTTCGGACTATCGTTTGTAGTGTATGTCTTCACTGTATTTCTATTGCTTTTATTACGATCTGTACTGTTTGGTTACAACGTTCATGATGTAGGGTATGCGCATGTAGGTTATGTGGACTGCAGAGCAGACGACTTCTTTTTGTATATAAAGGGTGTACAGTAAATTACATATGATTTCTGACTTGGGGGCGCAGAAGAACCCCTCCCCATCGTGTCGTCGCCATCTAATTTTCTGACGACTTCTTTATAGTACGTTAACATTTTCGTTTTCTCCATTTACTCCTTGGGACGCTGAGGGGTTCTACTAATGTGATTCTCTCACTGCTACCACAGACTCAGTCAACGAGGCTTGCTTGATATTTCCAAACTCAGCTCGGTACAGGAACTGCAAACCTGTACTCAGGCCACGACAATTAAATTTCCTATCATCCCCTGCGCGCCTTCACACCCGTCTGGCAGATTGTCATTACACTGGTGCCTTCTTTTTCTCTGAAAGGCGTGGAATAAATGGGCGACCTCTCCTTTCGCGTGCCAGACCTTTCTAAATCTGGAATCAGGTTTTAAACCTGACTAGAATATAAAATAATGCAGGCCAGTGCACCTTCGAGTCGAGTTATCTTTGACAACCGAATGGCGTCCGTCGTAGTCGTGCAAATCTCGATAACTTTCACTTCTTCGGCCCCTACAAGGAGACCGTCCTTTAGGCCGATGAATGCAGCCACCACCCGCAAGGGGTCGAACGACACTGCCGGATCGCAAAGTGGCGCAAACTACTTTTTCGGAGTTCTCTTCGCCTTTGCTGTTATAGTACTAGCTATCATTGCATGCGGTATTGGGTCTAGCAGAAGGTCGTCTTCGAGGAGACGGGCTTTGCGGCTCCAGTCGTGGGGTTCGCCAGCAGATTCGAAAGGAGAAGTGAAACCTCCCCAATTCTATGAAACGGGTTATAGGGTGGTTCAAGACGCGGCATGGAAGGCAATGATGGTGCGTTTTTGGAATGAGGTTTTTTTTTTGCACGTATATGCGTCCTCATATGCTAGTGCAGCCACTGTCGGCGGCGTTTCTTGGTAGCGAGCAGCAGAAAACCTCCCCACGGGACGAAGAATCCACCGGGAGCCTATTACCCGACGGATCCCATTCACCGACTCGTACTCGTCAATTTGCCCTGTCGCCCAGCCAGTTTCTTTCTCGATTTAAACCGAAGACATCATTTGAGCCGACGACTCCTGTGCCTCCAGTTGCGATACAGACCGTCATCTTGGTCGCCTTACCCTTTCGAGCAAGAGATCAACGGCTTGGCGATGACACTCACAGCAGTCGCTCTTTTACCAAGATCTATCCAGAGATCCAGATCGGTGTCGAAACATTCCCTTGGATGGTTTGTTAGGGCTCTCACTACCTCGTCACTGCTTCGCCGATATGAAGATATTTTCTCCACTGCAATATGATCAGGCTCTTAATATTTTCAATTCTTGGCGTACTTAGTAGTCTTTTGGGTGGTATACGTCTTCTTATTAATCGAGTTATAATGCTGTATATCATTTTACGTTGAATCTGGGTGTGTTAAACCATTTGGCTCGATTTAAATTTACGTACTTTATTCACGGCTTCGGTACGACAGCACTGCGTATTCGTTCAATGACCTGCCAAAATATCAACTGCGTAACGATAAAGATGCTCCGATTCGTCGCCAAAAGGAGACCTGCTTCTAAACAAGGTACGCTCGAAGAGAAAAAAAGAAATGGGGTCTGAAGATGGCTATTCGCCGGTGGGATTCATCCGAGTCAACTGCAAATCCTGGTTTTCCTTCTATTCGAAACTGGTTCTACACCACAGAAAGATGAATGCGGTTTAATTATTCTGCATGTCCATGCCCTTGCTTCTTAGCCGCATCCTTCGCAAGTTGCTCACGGCGAAGGAGTTCATTTTGGATAGCCTCGACACGTTTTTTCTGAAAGTTTTTGAACAAAAGAAAGTGAGGACGAGAGAAGCGAAACGCACCTCTTTGGTATGGTGCAAGCATTCTAGGTAGTCACCGCCCTGGGGGCGACATTCTGTCGGGTTGTCGGTCTGAATGTAACACTGGATGTGCTCTGAGGTGTTAAAATGATACAGAATAAGCGTTAATGCACGCACTTTCTGCAATTCCTGCCAGTATACAAAGCACCGAGGGCGTCCTAAACAGATGATTGTCTTTGGTTCGTTGCAGTTGGACGACTAAATAAGGGCGTACCTCCGCTGAAACTAAATCCGGACTGGCATAGGGATGTTAAATTTTATTTCAAAAGAGAAGACCGATGTGCATACCGACATGAGTGTTAAATGTGTGACCAGAGTAACGTGTGACACTGACATTAATGATGTTTTCTTGAATTCTTCATCTGCAACTAAATCAGATTATAATTCCAAGTCTCGATGGCAGAAAAAGCAGAACGCGCATTCGCGAAGACGTTCCTAAACACCTTGTCGACACAACCGATTACTTATGCTGATGATTACCAACAACCAAGCCAGTACTCTCTCAAAAGAGTTCCTGTCTTACCGGTTAGCTTTCTTTCTCTTGCCTTTGGGTCTGGAGAACTGCGCACTTACATATCACAATTTTCATGTCGTTTTTAATGCTGTTCTATCGACCACTCGAACATGTGTAAAATGACAGATTCCTGTGCCACCGCCTCCTGCTCGTAAACCTCACCTCGAGGCGACCTCTTCGTCAAGTGAGTATCGCGTTGTTGCTTCAGATATTTTATCTCTAGACAACGTTCGAAAACTTCACATGTTTTTAATATTTCTTTATTACCCCCTTGAATGGACAACACGTTGATCAAACCGCCCCTGCAGCTTCCATTTCGCTTGTCTTCAAGTCCCTGAAGCCTGCTGCCACATTCACCCTCAGTGTACAGCCTACAGACTCTATTTCAACTATAAAAGCACAACTCTCTTCTTTGCCTTCTGCACCCCCAACAGACGCACAGCGGCTTCTTTTAAAAGGAAAAGCGCTTCAAGACGGAAAGCTCTTGAAGGAATACAACATCAAGGACGGCGATACGTTGAATATCGTGATCAAACCAGGCTTCAATTGGAATCCCACAGCACCAGCACCAGCAGCACCCACAATGTTAAGCAACCCATCCCCATCACTTTCACTATCGCCATCCCCGAATCCTCAAGGCTTCGGATCAGGTACTTTGAACCCTCAAGCCCGTCCCACGAAGGGAAAACATTCACGTATTCCAAGTGTCGTCTTATCGCCATCGCCATCGTCAGATAGCTTGCGAGGCGCTGCCGAAAAGGATATTTTGATCACACTCGACTCTGATGCGCTCCCGAGCCCTGTCCAACAATCCGAAACTCTGACCACATTCCACGAGACGGTATCGAATCCCGATTTTTGGCAGAGGCTATATGATTTTTTGAAGTACAGTTTCCCTTGGGAATTATTTTATTATTTATATTTCAATGCTGAAAAGGTTTGCTCACAGGAAAGAGTTTACGACAGCTGCAGATGTCCACCTCGCTTTTGAACATTTCTTATGCGCCACGAAGGGTTCGTTGACGGCAAGTGAAATTGCAAAGATTCGCGACACAGTTGGGGTTATCGGTATGGCTGGTGTATGATATCTCATGATGACGATCCACTGTAATATTCGCGTCGTCCGCTTATTCACACTTCTCGCACTGTTTCCCCACGTCCATATGTAATTTGGTCATCGTGGACCTTGTTCGATCATTAGAAATTGGATCAATCGAGGCATATTACGTGGATAATTTTTATTCCACAATGAATTTTTGTGCGAATTCTTTTTGGAAATCGGACATCGTGATCAGAGGAGCGCAGAAATCATTATTCTTCCAACAGCGATAATGGCTGTTGTGAAAAAGAAAGCGGGTACCCAAACCACTTCAGCAGAAGAGGACAACGAGCCAATATTTGAGATTGGGCTGCCTCCAGTCGTCGAACTCGCTCGAGAGACCGTTGAATCAATGTAAGCGCGAACATACTTTATCTCAAAGTACACATCTTGATAGTTGGATCCGTTGCCGAGAACATTATCGGTGTACTACAAGAAAGATTTGAGTTATGTCTATTCCCCTTCTCGGGAGGCCAATTCCTACTTACGCATGCTGTCATCCCCATGGTAGGACCCATGTTGCCACACTGCGGGTGATAAAATTGCGGACTTTTTGCCCTGCACGATTTGTGAGTAGAGAGGTTTGGGGCCGTATAAAGAGAAAATATAATCTTACCATTCACCGCAGAGGGTGATGTCAATGACCATTCTCTGAGGCGAGAAGAATGTTTGGGTGTCACAGTTGGATCCCGAAGGGTAATTTGCTGCGGGGATTCCCCAGTCGCTTTGAGAGGTAATGGACGATTTTGATCCAGCCAAAGAGGTTATTGAGCTAGGAATCTTGCTTCGCTATAGGAGGAAACTGTTAAGAAAGTCTTTGGGGAAAGAAGAAGACATACTGTCCAAAACCAGATTCTGCATGACAACAACGAAAATCAATAAGAATGATTTTATAAAATATATAAAGGTCTTACTTAATCCTAATCCAAGGTAAGTGATTGATTAGCGGGAATTTCTGATACTAGCGATCGAAAAGGACGTTACCCGTCAGCAGTGAATTGAGTGGCCCATACACCACCACCCGCTTTGTTGAACGCATCTCCATAGCTTGCGGTAGAAGAGTCTGCAACGGTGCATCCAGCATCCGTAGAACAATCAGTTTCTAGAAGTCGACCGGTCTGATTTGGCGTGGCTACATGAGTGCAGCCGGAACGAGTATGGACAGTCATTTCGTTGTTTGTATTGAGGTTGATGCCTTCCAAGATGCTGTAAGCGCAGACGGAAACTTAATTATACAATTGATCTGGAAAGCAAAGATGTCTCGGTACTCGATTTCACCATCATCTGGCCAGTTCTGTCCTGTTGTCCAGATGGCAGGCCATGTCTATCCAGAAAGGCACTTGATTTATTTCGAGGGTTAAGTCTGTAGTCGCCAACTTACTGAACAGCCAAACGGCATATGAACGATGTCGGTTATCCAGATAGTTCCAACTGGGTATTCCTGCTGAGTCGTAATGCGAACCTAAAGCACAACCGCACGTCAATGAAATAGATCAGCCATTTTTAACGACTAACTGAATCTCTTTTGTTGTTGTATACGACAGTGTCTGTGGAAACCTTTATGATTGCATTTCCAGCACTATTCACGTAAGCGAGCTCCTTCGATATTGCGTCAGCTCTGGTGACCCAATTTACGTCTCCTGTAATAGACACACTAGCGTGAAACGAGATAAACAAGTAAAGAGACACGAACGTACCTAGAGTCAAATTATCCCAATGTCCGTAGAAATCCCATTTGTCAAAAAAAGATTGTCCGGCATATTCATCAGCAAGGTTGAAGGTAACAGGGTAAGCAATTAAGACTTTCGGTTGCAAGAGAAGTAAAAGAGGGATTGAGCACGTAGAAAAATGCATTACGAAGGGAAGGGGAATTGAGTACCTTCAAAGTCCAAGATTGTTAGTGAGGTTCTTGAGGATGACCATTTCGTGGGCAACCATTCCTCTCCCTGTATTATCCCCGACTCTGGCCGAAGGGGTGTTCTGTGGGACGAGACGGTGGGAAGTCAATTGATGCGCTTTGATACTTCATGGTCGGAAAATTCCGCTATCATTAGGATGGATCCCCATTCGGTGAACATTTTGTTAAAATGCTGTGCCGAATAACTTGGTGTAGTTTTCAGCAATTATTTCCTCGCTGCTCACATTTTCTCGAGCCGTTTGAAGGTCAAAAATAGGCGAAATTTGAGTTTTTCGAGCAATCTAACATAAATCAGGTCAAAGATTCTGGTTGATGATTAGGACACAATCCATGATTTTCAAACAATGTTCGTCCCTGCGCTGCCAGGAAGATTTCATTTGAAGAGCCAACATTTACTGGTTGTGGTGTGAGCCATCCACCATAGTAGTGCTCGCCTTTCTTGGGCCTTTCATGCGTTGAACCTCGGTGATTTGCAATTGAACGCAAGTTTCCGGTACAGGAAGACTGATAAAAATCATTTGAGCTCTCGGAAATTTCCGGCTGTACTCGTAGATCCAGCCTCCAAGAATCCAGGTTCGTTTGACCTGCAAAATAAGTTTACCGTGACGCTCATATGCACTCACTAGCTTTTGATTCTCCAATTTCAATCCTCGTTTCCGACCCCATCCTTTTCAATGGATCTTATCGTCACTTCTTTCCATCGCTATTTAACTTCGGTGATGGAACGCAAGAAGCGTGTAATTAACCCCAGTTCCGATGCAATTCGGTTGCCTTGTTCTCTTCCTGCCTTTTAGTCTGAGATCCCCCTGTAGAACTCGCGTTCGACCCCCTGGGAATCATCTCTGAGCTATCAGCACCATGGATACTCCAGTCAAGTCCAGCGGAGAGAATAAAGAATATTACGAGAAACATTCGGATTCAAACCAAGCAGAACTTGCCTCCACAGAGGAACCTATAGTACTCTATGATGATCACGATGTGTAAGAAACTTTTTCTCGCAATGTGCTCGTGAAACTGAAGTTCGATGACCATAGTTCGAATCCATTTCCCGTGGAACCCTCTGAGCCTATTGAGGAACGTCAGCTCTCTTTTCGAGCTGTTGTCGTTGGCTGCGCGCTCGGTGCTGTTGTGGGCGCCTCGAACATTTACCTAGGATTGAAGGCTGGTTTTACTTTTGGTCCCCAATTATTTGGCGCAATCTTCGGTTTTGTCATTATCAAGGCCTTGTCCAATGCTCTACCAGCCTCTGGGCTCCTTGGATGGCTGGGCGGAGGTCCCTTTGGACCGAAAGAAAATTGCACAGTCCAATCGTCAGTTTTTCTTTCCTTTCTCATTCCCATTCCGACTCTCAAAGCTTGGCTTCACTGGCAGGGCCGCCACTGCTTCTGGAGGCTTAGGTATCCTCTTTGTCACAGCTGTTCCCGCCATGTACCGTCTTGGGCTCCTAGACGATCCTTCAAAAGACATTGGGAAGCTTATCGCCCTGACAGCTTGTGCCGGCTTCTTTGGTGTTTTCTTTGTCATCCCCTTAAGGAAATACTACATCGTTCATCAGAAACTAACTTTCCCGACGCCTGCTGCAACTGCAAGTTTGAACCACCACAGTATAACGATATCCCACTTATCTCCTTTTATTCAGGCTTATACAATTCGTTCCCTCCATCGAGGCAGAACAGGAGCGATAGCCGCAAGAAAGAAGTCCCTCGCTTTGCTATACTCCTTCGCCGTCGTTTTTGTTTTCAAAGTCTTAACTGGTTATGCACCTGGAATTGTGCGCGTCTCATTCTGTTATGTTTACACCCTCTGAATGTATTCATAGATCTATGATTGGCATATTGGTTGGACACTTTACCGAATCGGATTCACCAGTATGATCAAACTTGAGAATTATGGCTGGATCCTCGAATGTGGGAGCTTCTCTGACTACTTGTTTGACGTAATAATTTCAATTATTATATCCAGTCACTCCAGCCTTTTTTGGCGCGGGCATGCTGAGTGGGTTGAATGCCTCGTGGAGTTTCTGTGAGTTCAATCATGCGTTCACCTTCCTCCTTTTGTGACTCAAGTATCGTTTACTTACAGTGGGTGGAACTGTTCTCGCGTGGGGTATCAGTGAGTATGAAAGTCTATGGCCGCGCTAATCTCTCAGTCAAAATTTTAAGTTGCGCCTTCTTTGGTTAAGACGGGTAAAGCCTTCGGCGTACCTATCAGTGAAGAGTACCCTCTAGTCAGCTACAGTAGCTTGTCCTTCAAGAATGCTGACACATATGTTCAAACACCGTCTCCTCGGTACTGGCTTCTCTGGCCTGGTGTGCTCATCATGTTGATGTACTCGTTCGCCGACGTCATTCTGTCTCTCATTCCGATCATCAAAAAAATGGAACCCCCGACCAGGTGGTTCAGAAAACGGTCCGGCTTTAACGAAGGAGACGAGGATCAAACTCCCATTGAAGATCGTGTCCCGTTCTCTTGGTGGTCAATCGGCCTTGCCCTCAGTACCATCATGTGTTGCGCTATTCTTGCCACCTTATTCAACATGAACGTCGGCGAAGCCATTCTCTCCTTAGTCCTGGGGTTCTTTTTCTCTTTTATAGGTGTCCAGTCAAGTGGATACACTGATATCAACCCTGTTTCGACAGTCGCCAAAGCCTCCCAACTCATCTTTGGTGGGATCTCAAAGGGATCTCACATGGCCCTCAAGCCGGCTCAGACCATCAACTTGTCCGCTGGTATGATTGCAGCTGGCTCCGCTGCCCAGGCTTCTGATATGACGGGTGACCTCAAGACAGGCTATCTCCTCCGTGCGAAGCCTCGAGTCCAGTTCATCGCGCAACTCTATGGGTCTGTTGTGGCCGTCTTTCTGACGTCGGGACTGTTTGTCCTCTTTACTAAGGCTTCGCCCTGTATCCTGCAAGTCCTTTGACTTATTTCAGAGAAAATGAGGGAATCTAATCACAAATCTAATTAGAACCGGAGCCACTCCATGCCCATACCTCGCCCCTTCCGTCTCCGCTTGGGCTGCAGTAGCCCTCGGTGTAACAAGTCCAAAACTCCCCATTCCGCCGTCTTCAGGATACACCGCTATCGGTCTTGGAATTCTCAGCGTGCTAACGATCGTTGTCAGGGTTCGTTCACGCACTTTTGACACTCGTCAGATATTTTTGCTCGTGGACTTACTATTATTTCTTTCCCTCGCAGAATTTCTTCATTCCCAAGAAATACTGGGGTTATGTACCTAATTGGAACGCAATTGGCCTTGCCTTTGTCACTCCTCAAGTTTACTACGCATTAGCCATGGCTGTTGGGTCGACTTTCAACTTCATCTGGATGCGCAGAAACCCAGGATCGTATGACATGTATATGTTCGCCGTCTCAGCTGGTATGCTTGCAGGAGAAGGTCTCGGTGGCGTCTTGCAGGCACTGCTTGCTGTAGTTGGCGTCGACGGAAGCAAGTATGGCACTACCGTGGGTTGTCCAGCAAATGAATACTGCGGTTGAATCGCAGTGGGGGTCGCGATTGAATTGTATTTTGTTGTATCTCGGGTTCGTTTACGTGTATATTCTTGACATCATCGTTGTAAGAGTACTTTTGTTTTGCATCAGTAATTACATAGGACCAGCGCCGGAGTGTTACTGCACTATTGGTATACCGTGATGCAAACTGGCGGTGTCGAAGTGAGCAAAAGGATAACGAATGCCAGGGTGATAGAGGGGCAGGAAGCGGTGAGTGTAAGTGCTAAAAGAAAGTGCTCAAAAAGCACAGGGCATCTAGAACTCCAGGAGGGTGGAGATGCATCGTTGAAAACACATGCTTAGTACTTGCTAGAATATTATGCATATTACTGTACTAGTATTACCAAAAGTAAAAATAAAGAGATCCCTCAACTCGGGATTCGTTTGTTCCTATTTACTCGTCTGGCGAACCCTCTGCCGAGTACAGTGATAACAGGTACTATAACTTGGGCCTGATAAAGTTCTCCGAGTCGCTGTCTTCGATTTGCGAAAAGCACTGCGGGCAATCGGACAAGTAGGGTTACAACAACAACAAAAAATACAGCACGATCTTTAGTCCTTGGGAGCAGCATAATTGTGATACTAGGTTTTCTAATACTAGTGTCCATGGACCAAACTCCAACGAAAAGGAGTTGACCTTCACAGTATATAAAAACCTTTCGTTACATGAGTAAGAGTCAAATTTTACAGACAACTTTTTGGTGAGCGCAATTGCCAGTGCATTCGTTTCCCTGACTCAACGATTATCTCCAGGCCAGCATTACCTCCGGAAAGTGCGTATGCAATCCAGGCCTTGCCAATAGTTATTCGTTCGATCTTATCGTGATACTTAACTGACACAGGATATGTCTATCTTCCACAACGGAAACGGCATCATAGTCAAGCTAGTGGGCCTGGCAAATTGCACCTCCTGTCCTATGGGAACAGTGTTGGGTCGCACAACGTAGTTGGTTATGTGGAGACCTTCGCTAGCGGCGTCACTCGATTCCTTATATCTCACTCTCACACATACAACCGCTTTGCCTTCTACTGGGAAGGGAACGGTGAGGCTGTTTATGGCGCTGGAAAGTCACTCATCCGCGTGCCTGTTGCCAGGAACTGGAGGACTGCTACCTCTGTCGAGAGAGGTGCTTCCTCCTTCACTACCCACGACGTCAGAGGGGAAGTGGCTAATGCGACTATCAGGAATGGGCAAATCACGGCCTTTATCATCCCTGAGCTTTGATGTGACGTCGCTCAAAGGCGTTTGCTTCGTTAAAGTCAGGAGACAAGGTAGACGAGTCCAGTGATCGCTAGGGTTGGGAACTTAAACATAAAACATAGAAAGATAATGTCTCACCTGTCGTTTTGTATACATTTGGACAAGATGATGCTGGATATCACAAGATAACGATAGCGCCGATAAATGGCAAAACCCGCTACCTTTGCGGCAAGGCAGGGCAACAACAGAGTAATTTCATAACATACTAGTTACAAGGCTTTCGAGACGCATAAGTATCAACAAAATGAGATGATATACGAGACTGCTGATGTTCTCGCGAGAAAACGACGTTAGCAGGTTATCGACATGATAGCTGGAAACGAAGATGCGTTTATGAAAATGTGCTGTGAATGTGACGTCATGTGGAGTATACTGACTAAGTTTCACAGCCTGAACAAGATCGTTACGATCCGTGCCAAAAACGTTTATCCACATAAGGGTGCCAAGCCTGTACATCTTAGCCTTAGGGGCACGTGTTTTGTACCAGCGCGCTGCCAGGGAAGAGTTCACAGAAAAGATTTTTAGGGTGACGACATCTTTCTTTCGCTCACTTATATCCAATTTCACTTTGCCTCCAGTGTGGAAAAACCTGCGGGCACGAAAGACTGGTAGAAAGGCAATACCAAAAGCTGGCTTTTCTGCAAGAACTGAGTCGCAGACATACTTTGCGTGAGATAAGATGGTGAGAAAAAGAGTATCTCTGGATTAGAGTTAGATAGCTGATCAAATTCACATAGGGTCGAAATAGACCACGCAAAACGCAACAGCCGACTCCTTACCAGCCCTCATACAAGCAAAACCTTACTGACCTCAGGGTGTCCTATGTGGACACCATTGACTATTCGTCATTTTTCGACAACTGTGCCCTGAATTCTAACTTCAGCTTCATGATCATTTGATATCAACTCGTCTTCTAGTTTTATGGGTCATCGTTGGGATAGTCTTACTTGGCATCTACGTCTACATCTGGTGGAACGTTATTACACGCCATCCCAACTGGCAATCTGTGCTCGACGCTCCTTCCCTTCTACAAAAAATTAAAGGCCTTATCAGATTCAGTGTGGATTCAGTTATGGGCCCTTTGGCTGAATTCATGGTGTTTTACCTTTTTCACCCTCCGTATGTTATCATTCTTTATTCTATTATGACCCACGGTGGAGTTTCTCCGAAATCCGTGAGTCCTTCAGTATCCTCCAACCTCTTCTCGCGCTAATGTCCATCGTACTGCAATATAAAGCAATCCTCATTCTACCCGCACTTTACTACACGTCCGGCTTTTTCTTGTCTGGAATGTTCACACTCGTTTTGCTTTATGCTCTTCATTTGCTATGGGCATGGTCACCTCAAACAGGTATCCTGCCATTGCTGTTAGTTTATTATGGTATAAAATACTATGCTCTTGCTTCAGCTGTAATATGTTTTGGTGCACTTCTCTTCGGAGGCTCGGTTGGGTACCTTTTGGGTCTTTTTCTAGTCTTTGTTTCGATTTTAGACTCAAATCTCCGCAAAGAACTTCTCGTCTTTTATGATTTGCATCCACGCACTCCTCCCTTCTTTCTTATAGGCACATTTCTATCGCACAAGAGGCAGCTTGACCTATGGGTTCTGTGGCGTTAGTGACCCCCCTTTCTTGACTATCTTTTTGTTTTTCAGTTATTTCTGGATGGTGAATGTCATTAGGTCGTGGCGTTTTGGTTTGCGATTTGGAGCTTTATGACTGTAATACTTACGCCTGTGGCACCCGTATGTCTTCTTGCCGAATAAAATCATAATCCAGTCTGGCTTGCTCAAGTTGAAATAACTAGCCATATCATCTATGCAATTCCCTGGCTCTACTAATTTTCTTGTCTTGTCTCCTCGTCCACCATGAACCCTTTTAAACTCTCCCAAAACGAGAACCAGAGTAAGATGGCACTGGTACTTCCAATCCCTTGACATTCCGAACAGTTATTTTTCTTCTAACCTTGCTTTCTTCTCAAATGCGATATAAAAGCAGGGTGACCCACCGGCTTCTCAAGCATGATCATATGACCTTCTACCTCTCGATCTGCTGCCCAGTCATATTGAGCAGCTCGGTCCTTGCTTCCTATTAGCATCGCGGTCAAAGACACTCGGATCGCAGAGGTTATGCATGATTTCTGGACTCACCCAGAATCGTGGACTGATCTCAATCGAATCAAACACACCAAATGTACGTTCATTTTCTCTTTCCCTTTCCTTCAAGTAACTCTGCTTCCATCTCCTCTACATGTCGTAGGATATCCCGCTTCATGCGCTCGATTGTGTCGGTCTTGAAAGGTTGGATCTAATCAAGAACCGAACGATTCAAGTAAAGTGGAAGGAGCCAGAAGGGGTTGAACCAAGAATGGAAAATGACAATGCTATCGGCATGTTATTTACTCAATATCTTGATTCCTAACCCCTCACTTTGCAGGTCAGAGCGCCCACACGTGAATCTTGTTTAGAATGAGTCGAAATTGCTTGCACGTCTGCTCTACTTCCCAATTAGAGGTTAACAACTTCTGCTTTCGTACTCAGCTGTTCCAGGTTCCTCGGCGGAACTTCCCAAGTAATGCAAGTACCGCGTCAAAAAATCGTTCATGCGGCAGAGTCATAACTAAACAGCCTTTCTTTACCCTCACATTGGGATAACCCTACCCGTAAAAACGAAATTGTAGGTTGTCTGACACCCTATGTTGGTTTACCTCATGCTATATGATCAGGAGAGGTCGTTTCAGGAACTTGGCGTTGTTCACGTACATCTTGATTATTAGTGCGCTGTCGTCTGCCCGATCCTAGCCCTAGTTGGATCAAAGGGCTAACCTTCGTTGGATTCCAGAGGCGCCCTACCTCTCCTCCTTCCCGAATTGGGGCCAATGCAAGGGAATAGAGCGTTAGGTGCAGCGGTAGAGGTAAGAATGGAAGTCGCCGAAGATGTGTTTGGGAGAGGCTACTGGTGCATACCGTTCATGTTCAGTTCTATTGTGCGTGGCCAACTTGAAAGACAGAGTTTGAGGCTAGAATAAAATGAGATACTTTTGACGGAATAAAAGGCATTTGGTGCATACAGTTTAGCTTTTATTTCTGTTGAACAGATGGGATCAGTACAATCTGAAGTAAATTTGCCCCTTGGTTGCCACGTCCAAAGTCACTCGACTCGACCTCTGCCGTTGTCTTCATGTAGTCCGTGTTTGCCAGAATCTTTGCGTTGGGAATCTGAATAATGTTCGCCGCCAAGCGGTCACGGGACAGCAAGTAACCTTCGCTTGAACGATGAACATCACTGCCACCATTAAGGATTCCCTCCTCGTACTCCAGGAAATACCCCGCAGCGATATTAAAACGATTGTTAACAGTGTTTTTCGCGACTCGGAGACTCAGGCTCGTTGGCCAGCTGGTGGGTCTCCCTTTCAAAAATGGTATCGCCAAAACGCGTCCATATCGACCACCATATGCGACAGAAAAAAACGCCGTTTGATCGCTTGGAAGACCAATACCGCATTCGTACCTGAAAATATTTTCTTCCGGACTGTCGACACGTCTAGGCTGTTACCGATGGCTCTCGCTGAGTTCAGAGTTCAGATCTGGGCGGATCCGTCCCTTTGGGAGCATCTTGACAAGCAACTGGAAGGTGGTACACGGGTAGAGTGGTACACACATACCATGGCCTTTATGGTGAGTATGTTCACATTGTTCAGTTCAACTTGTCGATGGCGCCCTCACAAAACGATCCAGATCCACGAATTAGTGTTGCTTCGTAACATGCATGACGAGGGAGGTGGCGATATCCCAATCCTTGCTGTTGCTTGGGATGAGGAAATTGTGGATCGCGCTCTTGACTACTGGGTGGGATTGAGCCGAGGTGAATGGACAGAAATGCAGCGTCAAGCGTCTTGTAAGTTGTTGAGCGGTCAACTACTTTCCACAATGACTGTCAACTAAATGAGATCTCAGACAATATTGCTAGTGACTTCTGTCGCGACATCTTGCCTACTTTCGCCCAAGCTGATCTTCTCGTTCGTGCGCTCTTCTCAGACCCAGCTGTTGGCTACGTCCCGCCCTTTGTCATTCTGATGCCGGTGGCTCGCAATGGCAAGGCTCGCGTTTTATTCACAAAGCCTTCCCACATGCTTCCTCAGCCGTTCGCCCAATCCTGGCCTTCATGTTGTTCGAATCTCACGTGTGCTCATTCAGATTGCGGAATGTTTGACTTTACAAAGTCGAGGTGTCTTGCAGAGGGCACTGTGATGGTTAGAGAGTCGCCGTGGTTGCCGCACCGGGTGCTTTGCAATTCGTGGGGCTGTGAGCAGAAGAATGTATCACATGGTGGGGACAAACGCATGAAGCGTTGTAAGAGGTGTGCAGAAGTCATTTATTGTGGCCAAATGCATCAGGTACTGTTCAGCCTTTGCATAACTTATTGTCACCGATATCTATTTGCAGTCACTTGATTGGGGGCAACATAGGAAAGTCTGTGAGAGGCGGAGGTAGGCTAGTACGTAATACCCTTGGCTCTCTATTCTCTTGTCATGATTATCCTGTCTTGTTTTCGACGCAAGAAAAAAATAACCCTCTGAAATCAGGAACCGAGTCGATTTGAATCATTGGAGTTGTTTGGCTGTGGAGACAGTCAGCAGGAATGCTTATGGTGGTCAGTAGGCTGATCTTCCATAAAACTCCATCTGAAGTATTGAGGTCGAAAAGAAGGCGATTTTCTCGGTGGACCGTTTTCGTCCACGTCGCCATTGACAGCTGCAGGAACGGAGAATGGTTTGTTTCGTCTTCAATTAGGCACCAGAGTTTATTGGTGTGTAAGAAAAACAATGTCGAGAAGAAAAGTTTGATTGGAATTCGCTCATAGGGTTGGGTAAAAAACCTTTAGTTATTTACCGGACCGTTTTTTTACCAGTAAATTACCTTGAGGTCAAGATGAAATTTTTGAGAGGTAATTTACATCTGAATTACTTTATTTTAGGAAAAGTCATTTTGTATCTCTCGGTGTTGAACAATGTGCGTCAACGCAATGGACTCTGGAATCGAAAGTTGAGACAATAATTTTGTACTTGTATAAGATGTCAATTTATGTAAAAGATCGCCTTGCTGAACAGTACGGGTCTGAATCGGTCTATATTGGATTAAAAGTCAGTAAATTTGTATTACTATCTGTTGTTTCCTCTTGATGTTGAGACAATGGTGGAACGGGCGCACTTTTGAAACTCGTGACATACAGTCTCCGAATTTGCCACTGGCACTGCATCAAAAATTGGTACATTCACTTGTCCTGTGGGCTTTCACACCACTTCGTGTACAGTGCAGCCGCTGTGTCTGGGTTGTTCCACGATTTAACTTTTTGTATTCATCATTGGCGGGATCAATCAGGTTCTACAACAATTCTTCCAAAGTTCCCATTTCGGGTGGGTAGCGCCACCTAGTATATGTCGTAGGCTCAGGGTTCTTGAGAATGCAGAAATATTTACCTTCGGTCTTGATAATTTAATGGTTTCCTGGCACTGACCTACATTTTATGTGGCACCTCCTGTCCTATGGGAACAGTGTTGGAACGAACAACATAGTTGGTTATGTGGAGACCTTCGCTAGCGACGTCACTCGATTCCTTATATCTCACTCTCACACATACAACCGCTTTGCCTTCCCAATGGAACGGCGAGGCTGTTTATGGCGCTGGAAAGTCACTCATCCGCGTGTCTGTTGCCAGGAACTGCTACCTCTGTCGAGAGAGGTGCTTCCTCCTTCACTACCCACGACGTCAAAGGGGAAGCGGCTAATGCGACTATCAGGAATGGGCAAATCACGGCCTTTATCATCCCTGAGCTTTGATGTGACGTTGCATATACACTCAAAAGCGTTTGCTTCGTTAAAGTCAGGAGACGAGGGTAGATGAGTGTCAGTGATCGCTAGGGTTGGGAACTTAAACATAAAACATAAATTGACAAGAAAGATAAAGTCTCACCTCTGACGTTTTGTAAATTGTATACATTCGGACAACTGGATATCACAAGATATGTTTAGATAGTGTCCGGGCCCAGTACTAGCACTGCCATGGCGGTACTTACTATTAGTAATAGACGAATCTGGATTTGATGGTTTATATGCATCCGAGCACTCTCCATTGGTAAGTCCTATTACCACTTCAGGAAACGATAGTGTGCACAGCACAGCAGCCTTTTGATTTGAGTAGAATTTGTTTCCAGATCCCGGGAAATTAGATGCAATTAGGAGAACTAGTATCATATTATGCATGATCCAACTTGAAGTATGATTAAGCAGGATTTGACTGGGACTAGAGCATTGTAATATTAATTTTTGTTCTAGTCATGCATTGATGCATATTAACAATTTTTATACCTAATAAGATTTTTACTTCAATGGCCTATTATGTACAGCCTGCATATCAATTGAAAAATTGACGGCCATTGATGTGTTTTCAACTCTTCTGTACGCATTTATCCGACTTGGACCCACAAGTACACTTCTTGACACTAGTAGTTCCGAATGTCGAATCTGCAATGACCTGACTGGTCGAGTGCGTATTTAATTTTTCAAGCCATTTCTGCGACTTGAAAAACATTTTTTCGTAAAGGAAAAGAGATTCGCCGAACTTATGATGGAATGGGCTCACTTTTGAAACTCGCAGCTAGTCCATACGGTGTAACGTGCTGTCGGACCTGTGTCTCTGGGTTGTCCCATGATTTGACTTTTTGTATTCATCATTGGCGGGATCAACCAGGTTCTTAGTACAACGCTTCTATTACATAATATTGATAGAGTCCCATAACCATTTCCGGTGGGTAGCGCCTATATGTCGTTTTTTGCTCGAGTCGACTTCCATTTCGTATGGCGGCTTTGGGTTCTTGGGAATAACTTAATGGTTTCCTGGTACCGTGACTGACCTACATTTTATGTGGCACATGAACGAGCGGCGAGCGCTGGATTGCATTGAAGAAAGCCTTGATTTTTTCAATGGGATAAAGGTTGGGCGGCATTGTTGAAATGGTTGAATCAAAACAGAGTCCAAATGCCAAGGCACTGGGCAGCAGTATGTCACAATTCCATTTTCTTTTCGAAATTTCACTATAACAACTGCCCCTGACAAACAATTGGACGTAGATGGTGATTATTGTAACAATTGTAACAAACATGACTTCCGTAGACCACCCGACTGGACCATTCGGTGCCTTACTGAATTCTATGAAGTGTGGTGCTATTGACTCGGAGTTTCATGGTTCCTGCAGTCCGGAAAGGGACAGGGACTGGTCGCCCATGTAGGTTGACGGTCTTATCTGCACTATTGAGATGATTGACCTCATGTGAAAATTATAGAACACCGCAGACCATGTCGACGTATAAAACCTGAGCATGGAATCCGCGCCAACTCAACTACTCACTTTCCGCTGAGAAAACATGCTGTGTTTTGCACTCTTGTACCTCAGCGTCTTCGCAAACAATTTTTTGGTCTCCGATGCCTCATTTCTGCCTCAGGTTCCTCTGACTCAATGTACCACTAATACCCCGGAACCTCGATTTGACAGCAATTTCCACGAACCTCCTACAAGATACGAGGCAAGTTCGTCCCACTCGCTACATCATTTCAAATGCATAAACCTTTTCCCTAGACCTTTGGAGAAGGCCTTGATATCCCATCTTCGTTCATAAAGCAGAGTCTTGAGGCTACAGCCGTCACCGTTGTTCAGGACAGACTTGGTTTGAGTGATAGTGAGATAGCCTACACAAGTGGCTATTCCTCCGAAATTGCCGATTATGCTTATCTCAGGCAGTCCTATGTGTGTTAAATTCGAGATTTGTTTTGTGTCTTAATTCACAACGTGTTATAGTGGGACATTCCCTTCGTCAACGCTGTGGCCAATCTTGTTCTCAAGGACGGAAAAATTGTCTCTTTTGGATCATCGTTTGTTAATACGAGTAAGCGATCCACTCATTCTACCCTTGAGGACAATCGTTGATAAGGTAAACACAGAAAATGTCGCGTCTCCTTATCCGAGTGTTAGTACCTCCAGGGCCATAATCACTGCTGAACACGGTTATAACGGCCTTCACAACGGCCACCCGACTAAACTTGAGTATTACGCCAAACCAGATGGCTCTGTTGCCCTCGTCCATGTTGTCCAGATTCAGAACGACAAGGCAGGTACCTGGGTAGAAGTCTACGTCGATGCTCACTCCGCCAATATTGTTGGGTCGGCTAATTTTGTCGCCGAGTCAGGAGTAAGTCTGGTGAGATCCTTACTACAGTTACTTGTACTTATTGTTTTGTCTATAGTACAACGTCGTACCAATAGAAAAGCAGTCAATCCTCGAGGGTTCTTCGTTCGTCTCAAACCCCGAGGATTTGAAGGCCTCGCCTCTCGGCTGGCACAAAATAAACAGAGAGGAACTCGGATCTACTTCGTAGGTGATGCACCTTAGTTGAATATCTCATCTCTAAGACGTTGTATCAGAGGCAATAACGTCGTCGCCTTCATCGACGATGAAAGTGAAACGACTAGGGAGAGCAGCAATGGACTTGTTTTCAGATATGAGTATGACACCTCGGAAGGGCCCAAAGAAGGCTCGAATATGGATGCTGCACGCACTAACGCATTCTATGTGATCAATTTGGTTCATGATTTCGCCTTCCGCTATGGCTTTACCGAATCTTCATTCAACTTCCAAACCAACAACTTTGGCAAAGGTGGGAAGGGTAATGACCGCGTGCTGATGGACGTGCAGAACGACGATGGTGTTAACAATGCTAACTTCGCTACGCCTCCCGAGTAAAGTATTGTCTATTCCTGACGCTTCTCTATCTAACAATATATTAGTGGCCAGTCGGGGACCTGTAGGATGTACCTCTGGAATTCAGATTCGGTTTGTGGAGGATCTCTTACGACTCGAATATTCGTTCACTGATCAGAGCTACAGCCCCTGCGCGATGGTGATTTGGATAACTCCGTCATTGTCCATGAAATGACCCATGGAATTACCAATCGTATGACTGGGGGCGGAACGGCACGTTGCCTGCAAAGTAGGGAATCGAGAGGGATGGGAGAGGGATGGTCCGATACCATGGCCGAGTACGTCCATTGATAGTCACATCATCATTGTTCTTTCTCATGCAGTTCTTTCAGCTGGACGGAGCAGACCTCTGCTTTTACTACTGACTTCGCAGTAGGTAAATATGTTAAGAATGAGCCAAGTGGTATCCGTCAATACCCCTATTCAGTTGATCCGTGAGTGCAAAAATATATGCTCTGGGAATGGCAATACTCATTTCTTGCAGTGAAGTCAATCCCTTGCGGTTCTCCAACTTGAATCAAGCTTCAGAAGAACACGGTGAGATTGTCGTCTCTCATTGATCCCCAGTTTTTCTAAACATTTCATTTGTTTAGTTGCTGGAGAAATTTGGGCAAACATGCTGCACAACGTCTACGCTGCTCTTGTCGAGAAGTATGGATACTCCGAAACAGCAAGGACAAATCCTGACGGAAAGGAGGGCAATGTCGTATTTTTACACCTGATGCTCGACGCCCTTGCCATTCAGCCTTGTAACCCCAAATGTAAGCCTCTTCAACTGCAATTCGATTGAAGCAATACTAAACCGCGAAATTTGTCCAGTTGTTCATGCGCGTGATGCCTGGATTCAAGCTGATAGGAACAGATACGGAGGCGCTAACAAATGTCTCCTCTGGAAGGTTTTTGCCAGCAGAGGATTAGGAATAAACGCCGTAGTAAAGCCACCATACAGGGATGGCGGGGATGTACCCTCTGAGTGCCGGGTTTGATCATGGAGATGGCTTATTTTTTCGATTATTATTATGTTTTTTTTCTTGGGAGGTTATGTGGTATTTCTTTAAATAATCGTGATAATGAGCGGGTAATGCATCCTTGTTTCTTCACAATTTCTTGGTTTTGAGGTGGTCTGTCGCTTAAAGTTAAACATGTGGCTTTGGTCACGCCGTCACGGTCACTCAAAACGTTTTCTTTCATGACATACACTCCTAGAACTCTATCTTCTGTACTACGGTCAGCATGGCGGAGACCAAAGCTTCACCTTGTGCGCATTCCACATGATTCAGTCAAAATTTATGATCAGACACCACCAGTATGGGCGCGGTGGGCTCTAGTCCTTGTCTCGATAGATGTCATGGTCGCGTGCGTTTACTTGCAAATGGAAGTTATCTTAATATGCTGCCTACACTGATATTAGTACGTCAGCGGTGGATGTTATTTGGAATACTTGGACAATGCCAGATCCCAGACTGCAAGGTTCAAATCCTGCTGAAAAGAATATCCACACCCCAGAGGCTGAGAAATCCAGCAAGTTCCAAATAATACCTCCAGGACATGTTCTTGTGCCTGCATGGAAGCGTGCGCTGTCTGGGTCGTTGTTCATAATTGCAGGCGTTGTGGTCGCGGGCAGCATACTCGCTGCGCGAAGTCGCATCGTTCGAACGCTATCGTATTCTCGAGCCTCGAGGGAATCGCCTCCGAGCGTCTACATTCAGACGGCGAGTCATCCAATGAAATTTGGGAATGTGCATGCAGTGAAGGACTGTTCGCTGCTGCCATCAAGTGCAGACCAGATGATGGTGGAAATCAAAGATCATGGAAAATGGATATTAGACATGAGGGGTGCGAAGATTTCGGGTAGGCCTGCGCCAGGGGACAAGACAAGTGCTAGGAGTTTGATGCTCAAGACGTGGAAGGCGATGAATGGATCCACTCCATAACCTTTCTACGCTTTGAGATTTCGTGTTTAGTCGCGTGTCTTTACTTTTGAAGAGGGCGGATACTAATTTTTATGTAGTAATTAAACTTTACTGTATTTGGAACACTCCTGTTCACTTATAAGGTGAAAGCATCCGATATTGACCAACATCAAACTTCAAAGGTAGGATCAACACGGACGGTTGACAGGCTCCTGGTGCTACTTAAAGTCCCAGCCTGCAAACTGCGCAGCTCAAGTTGGAGTGACGTATAACCCCAGGTACGAAACGAACATTATAATATTCGAATGTTTCTGACATATCACAGTCATGCTATCTTCACGTGCGGCTGATAAATGTCTCAGACTTATAAATTGCAGGAGCTTTCAGATCTGGGCAAGTAGACCGCGACTTCACCTGCGATCATCTGGTTTGTCGAAACCCACCAACATGTCAACCAAAGATTACACTATCTATTCCGACATTTCCAAAGCAAAAGCAGAACCTGACGGATCGTTCAAAAGGCAAGATTCTGCTTTTCGCGGTGTGATCGAAAAGGGCGGCAGGTTCGAGCCTGAAAAAGGTTGATAGCGTTTCATTGAAATTGACTTGCTCACTTACGTCGCCTTAGATCGATATCATCTTTATGTGTCCTATGCGTGTCGTAGGTCTTTTGTTCGAAATCCAGAGAATTACTGTAGGAACGCCTTTTTGCATCTAGCCTGGGCCACTCGAACGCTTATCGTCAGGAACCTCAAAGGACTCGAGAACTTGATTTGTTAGTGCATTGTTCCTTTGTAAGGCTAACTTTCTCAATATTAACTTTACAGCTGTATCTGTTGTCTCGCCGCGGATGGGTCAAAATGGTTGGCCCTTCGCTTCCGTCGATATTTTCCCAGCAGCAGATCCCGATCCGCTCTATAACTCACAACATGTTAAAGACCTGTACATCAAAGCGGACCCCAACTACGAAGGCAGATTCACCGTGCCAGTCTTATGGGACAAGAAAACACACACTATCGTAAACAACGAGAGTTCGGAGATCATAAGGATATTTAATTCGGCTTTTAATGAGCTTCTAACAGATCATAGGAAAAAGCTGGATTTTTATCCGGAGAACTTGAGAGAGAAAATTGACGAAGTGAATGGGTGGATTTACCCTAATATTAACAGTAAGCAATTCGGGATCAACATTTCCTTGTTCCTGGTTGAACTAACCCTCTTGGTTTACACAACCCTGTTAGATGGGGTTTACAGAGCCGGTTTTGCGAGTTCTCAAGAAGCCTATAGCAAAGCAGTCAAGGAAGTTTTTGACGCTCTTGATAAGGCCGAGAAAATCCTCGAGGCAAACGAATACCTTGTTGGCAACATATTTACAGAGGCTGATATTAGACTTTGGGTCACGCTTGTACGCTTCTCCATCTTCATTTTTTTACATTCTTGTGGAGCATAGCCCCCTAGGTCCGCTTCGACCCAGTCTATGTAGGTCACTTCAAGTGCAACATTCGTACTATTCGAGATGGGTATCCCAACATTCATAAGTACGTCTACCTATTACCTTTACGAACCTGTGACACCTAGGCTTTTTAAAAAAATTTCAGATGGATGAGGAAGCTCTACTGGACTAGCCCCGCTTTCAAAGACTCTACCAACTTTGATCATATAAAGACACACTACTATTGGTCCCATCCAATGGTAGGCACACTTCTTTACCCATGTTCATTCTGATAAATTTTGTTTCCATTCGTTTCAGATTAATCCGCACCGAATCGTTCCTGTCGGTCCCGAACCAAACATTCTGCCGTTGTAGGGTTTTTGAAACAGTGATTCCTGTTACGTGCATTTAAACCCTTGCATATGGCGACCAAAAAATCTTCGTAGTTGCCTTGTTTTTACATGTACTTCAATGTGCAAAGTACTGAATCATCCCATTAAATGTTACTTGACGATCGACCCGTGCCTTCAATTACCTCAGGCTTCGTGCAACCGAAGCAGAAAACCCACATTTGGGATTCCTTTCTCTTCCTCAGGGTTTATCTTCTGCGCCGACTACTAGTGGCAAAGACGTTTGCCCAGATCTGTCCAGCAGCCAACTAACGCCATTCTTAACAAAAGGGAAGTGGTAGATAATCCTAATAGTCTAGTAGCATGATTCAAATGAGAAACGCGAGGGATTGACCTCACTACAAGAACTTGAAGTGCCAGTGGGTACATACCAGATTGCAACTAACTATTACACTGTGGACCCCAGCGGGTGGGAAATTACGATCATAAGTGGTGTGATGGTATAAATAGTGACGATCAACAGCGTTTCGTAAATTCCTACCTTTGGTGTTGGGTCGAAATTTCGACAGTGATAGTGGGAATTCACAACGAAGAAAGGGACCAGTAATTGCTGAGATTGTCGGAAGGATTTTTCCAACGTTTGTAGTAGGAACTTACAATCATTAGAAGAAACACAAATTACGTCAGTAACTGCTGTGATTTTCAGTAGGATTTTACAAATTTTGTAGTAAGATTTTACAACGAATAAAGGGAAAACAAATTATACCAGTAACTGCTGTGATTCTCGCAAGAATTTTAATAAGGGGAAAAAATTACGGCAGTAACTGCTCGCATGGATTGTTCAACTTTTGTGTACCAACCCAATTGCCTTGCATCTAATTTCATCATCCAGATAGCTTTGCCCGACCCAAGGGCAGTCTGGGAGTCGAAGACAATGACCCAGGGTTTAAGGTGGATGTTCGGGCTGCACCAAAAAAAAAACATCAACTTGCACTGGGTATGACATCAAGAATGACTAACGAGAATTTCAGATCACTTGGACTGGCAGGATGTCACTCCGGTCAACGATGGCCCACTTGCCTCTGTCGTGTATTCTTCCAACAACAGATTGCATCGTAGACAAATCAACGACTTCATGAACGCCAAATTCCATATAGTAATATATGTTGTTGTCCAATGTTGCTTTGACAGTCTGAATGACTGCCAGGATGACTGTCGTCGGGTTGGCCAATTTAAATCGCGGCGCAGCTGGTAATTCCAAAACAAGAAGCCGTTTCAACTGACCAAAAAATTGTCGCGGTTCAAATTCGGGGGTTCTTCTGCGTTGGCGAGCATATCGATCTACAAGTTGAGTGTACTGGTGAGAGGAATATTAAGGGTTGCTCATATAAAAGCAGCACAAGACTTACTCGAACAAATGATGCATCCCGGCTGTCATCCGTCTGAGTAACTAAATCACAGCCAACCATGAGATCACCTCCTGCAAGGCGGGCAACTTTGCCGTACTGAATGATAGGCTGATCCAACTTCACAACGGATTGAGCAACATTCCTCCCGACATCGAAGCGTGTTGCTAAACAGGCCCAGACCTTATTTCGTATTGTCGATGATACAGTTTCATGTCGTCGGGGGCCACAGAGCATATAGTGTGGATCTATTAAAATCTATGGATCAGTCACATAGATAAGTTTATTAAACATACATGATTCGTATATAAGGGTATTGCGTTCCTTTTGTTCAGGGTCCAAGGACAGCTCCTTATCGAGATTATACAACAGTTGAATTTGGTTAAGTTGGGCGGTTGCAGTGACAAAGGAATTTATGGATTCGTAGGGGTAGCGTCTGCTTTTGATCGCGGGCAGTAACGTGTTGCAGTGACGTTCCATGGGATATGCCCAGCTGGTCCAGACAGGGCCGATCACACGTATACCTCCTGGAATATGAAGGAGCGCATGAATGGTCAAGGGGCAAGCGGAGAGCCGAGCAGGATCATTTCTGTAGTAGAGTCTATGTAACTGTGAGTATAATACAAGGTACAATATAAAGGGTACTCACCTTTCATACGCCTGGACCCACGACTTAAAACCCTCATCAATCTCCTCCAACATCGTTTCATCAATCTCGAATGCCAGGCAGAGTTTGAGAAGTTTGACGAGGTTCATGAAATGCTTGTAGTACTTGTCTTTCTTGAATCTTCCGCGCAGCACAACCGGAGCAATATACAGGGTCCAATTCGTCCACATCTCAGCGGTCATATATGATCGATTCGTCGCAATATTAGGTACTGGAGCCCCAAAAGCTGAAGGGATTGTTGCGCTGCATGCTGCTGTGAGTAAACCAATTTCTTTCCATATACGAGTTTCGATAACATAGCTTGTTGCCGTATGATCCAGGTGCTTGAATTCACCAGTCCAGAACAAGACAAGGTTAGGGAGTAAGTTCTCCCAAATGAGATGCATGAAATCAAATGGGAAAGAGGATGGAAAGGAAAGCGCAGACGTGCAGCTCAGGACAGGTCTCCCTTTGATGCCGTATTCCTTCGCCAACTCGTCGCGATCAGTATTGGTAGTGGCCATTTCAACTTTGTCGGCTTGCTCTAAAAATTCCTTGTGAGTGCGCAGTGGGAGATCTGATACATCATATTGAGGGGGATCAGCGCCAGGGACTTTATCCCGTTGAAGAGGGACATAGTAGGTACGCTCGACAGAGATTCCTTTGATGTCGCACATTCGGCAGGGACTAATGGCATTTTGACCCTTCATGCGCATCATAAGGGACACAGCAGGGATGTCACCAAACGCCAGGATAAGGTATGCATGAAGTAAGAATATAGCCACACTAACGGCGTCGAAAGCTTGAACACCGATCTCTAGTTGAACAAGTTCTTGAACGAGCGGCCAGCAAAAGGAATCCCAATCCCAGGGTTTCTTTGGACCTGGGACTGTTCCGACGTGTATGCAATATTTCTTCTGAAAACGGATGTCTGGAGGTAGATTATAATTGAAAAGGATGATCGGCCAGCACGTCTTACTACGCCGCTTGAATGGAGCAAACCCGTCTGTCGAAAGGCCGAGGGCGATGTCGCGTGGGTCAGAGAAAAAGTAAAAAGGGATACTCGAGTCAATAGGGACCAAGGTATCCAATAAGGTCCGATAATGACTTCCATCAAAGATGTCCTTGATAATGCCGGGCTCTTGGACATAATCTGCTCGATAGCGCATCTTTTTCGCGTGTGTGGCGTTCGCTGACATGGCTTGTAATCGAGGGATGAGAGGTAGGTACACAAAACACTTGCGAGGTTTCCCACTAGGCTTGTATCGTGCTTCCTTACAGTTGGGACATTCAGCGAGGTCTTCATACGGTCCGACAAAGCAGACGCAGGTGTTGACGCAACAGCTGTATCGGATTGGTTGGAATGCGGACAGAAATCGGACATGTTTCTTGACGTTTTTCAGGGTGTTGTGGCTGGCGTTTGGGTAAACCTTTGGAAGTTGTTTGAAGGCTCGATCCGTGAGATGATTTTGTATTTTGAAAGTGTAAGTTCGGAGAAGAAAGAGGTCAGCTTCACTAAGGGCCTCTCCTCCTGGATCATCGTCAGAACTTGCGAGAGGATGGTCAAGGTAAACAAACCTATAGATGCAGCTTCACGTTCGAATCCTTCTCTAAGCATCTCCCAGTCAGAAATCCCACGTACACCGGACTCAGCAAATAGGCCGCTATCGCCTTCGTCCTCGTCTTCGTCTTCGTCTTCATCTTCGTCTTCGTCTTCGTCTTCGTCTTCATCTTCGTCTTCATCATCTTCTTCGTCTTCGTTAGGGGTGTCCTCCTCCTCCTCACCTCCACCCAGGATACCATTTCCCCAGCGCTCTTCTACTATGCCCTTTAATCTCTCCTGATGCAAGGCCAAATTTGCTTCGGGTTCAGGAAGCGCATCCCCCGGGTCTGGGTGTATTTGGTTGAATTCTGGCTCAGGGACAAGTTCCATAGAATCTGCATCTGCAGGAATTATCCCGGGTCCCCCGTCGACCTCAACTTGGGCTGCCTTACGCCTAGTCTGGCTGTAATTCTGATCGGAAGTGGAACGCGACCGCTTTTTGGGCAGTTGAATGGTACTCTGCGTCAGCCATTCATTCTCTGCTGCTACTCTGGTTCTCAGTGTCGCCTTTCCTATGCCCTTTAGATGGTTGATTTTCGTGGCATTAGTAACATTGGCAAGACAACCACAGGTGCAGAGAGGCATGAAGACAGGTGGGGTGGGGTGAGTCTCGAAGCATGGCAGAATAAATGTCGATGACAGGGGAGCAATGCTCAACCTCATGCCCCTCCTCGTGTATGGATTGACGATGGACCCTGAATCGAAGAAGCGAGAGTCTTGAATCCGAACCGAAATCGGCGTTGGCTCAGGGGGAGGGTCGTGGTAGTAGCCCGCAATCCACTCACGGACAAGCCGCCGCTCACATCCTCCGTTGCTGAACCGAGGTGCCAAATCTCTCACATATGGTCCTGGTATCCCGGCTCCCTGGAATTCCAACACCAACGTTGGATCCGAAGGTGTCGGCGCAGGCAGGCCCTTCTCGTCCAAAGGCCTCACAATTGCGAACGGAAAAGATGGCGTCCCAAAGCCACTCTTGCCTGATGCCAGGTTGTTCGCGACATGGGATTATGACACAAAAGATTTCAGGGTGCCGCTTACTCCTTCTGCAAGGAGCAGGTCTCGAATGGGTAGTTTGAATCGAGGGTCGACAACAAGGAAAATGAGACCAGAGCTGACAGTCCAGACGACTGCTGAGTCTGATCGAAAGTACGATCGACGCTAAGTCTGACCGAAAAGTACGACCGACGCTAAGTCTGATCGAAAGCACGACCGACGCTAAGTCTGATCGAAAGCACGACCGACGCTAAGTCTGGTCGTGACGCAAAGTAGGAGTGAAGCGAGGGTCGAGGGAGGTTCGCGAGGAAAACGAGATCAAAGCGGTAGGAAGGTGCAGAGGGTTGCGGGATATTGATTTCATAAGGAGCGAGAACGATGGTAGGGGTCAGGGTGCTAGCAGGGTTGGGCCTAACGGGGGGGAAGATTGAGAATCAGAGGGTTTTGGGTCAAGGATGATCGTCCAGATAGGCATACCTTGTCAAAAATTTGGCTGTGAGCGCGATACCAAATGTCGGTACATCGCAACGGGCGGGGGGGAGGTCTTGCGACGAGGAACATGAAACGAGGAACATGAAACACCAAGTGGGTGTCTGTTGTAAGCCAAGGGCCTTGGATCCAGTCAGAGATCGAGGTCAGCTCAGGAGGAGGGTTGTGGAAGGTCGAGGGTCGAAAACGAGGAAGGTGAAATGAGGCCAATTGTCCAGAGACGACCGACACTGAGTCTAATCGAAAAGTACGACCGACGCTAAGTCTGATCGAAAGGAATGACCGACGCTAAGTCTGGTCATAAAGAAAATAATCTAAAAAAAAAGGGAAGGGGGAAAGATGGAGAATGAGACGATGAGGGCGGGAAGATAGCTGATTGTTGATTGAAGGAAATAAAGCTGGCACGTGAGCACAAACGAAGCACAATGTTCCGGATTAGAACCAGAACAAATATAAACAAAATAAACAACTCTATCTCTTCCCATCACCTCCACCTCCACCTCGTTTGTCGTCGTCGCCATCCACTGGGGCTCGTCAGCCTACCATCGTACTCAGTCCCCATCTCGTTGTTCCCTTCGCGTCTAGGACTGGGATTCGTCAGCCCGCCATCCCATTGTCATCCTGCTTTGCCAAACGTCATTCCTCTTCGCCGAAGATCGAACTTATTGGGGGGCTCGTCAGCTGTTTTTTCTTTCGGAATTTAGGGTGCGTTTTTTGTTTCAATATAAACTGTAACGTGATACTTCTTTCGCTTTCTTAGGTTAACAGTATGTTCCCTTTTACCCTGTTTTTTTCTTCCTTGGGATAGACTTAGCGTCGTCCCTGCTTTTGGATAGACTTAGCGTCGTCCCTGCTTTTGGATAGACTTTGCGTCGTCCACACCTAGACAGACTTAGCGTCGTCTCGTCTCAGGATCTGCCTTAGCGTCACTCCTCCTTTTGTGTTCGAACCCAGGCTCGTCAGCCTACCATAGTAAACGCTTTTCATCCGGCTTGCAGCTTGTTGTCTTCGAAGACTGGGCTCGTCAGCCCTCATCGCTCCCATCGTGTTATTTGACAGAAATTCGGTGCGCTTTTCTTTCAATGCATGCATACTAACATAGGATCTAACAACCTTCTCCTAGTTTATTCAATGGAGCCAACCTCTGACACCAATCTCCTAGCCCGCCAAGACCCGTCTGGTATGTTTAATTTCTTTTTGTTTACATATACTCTTGTTCTCATTCGATTTAGCACCTATTGGGCCGTTTGATGCAAAGGCCGCCGCGATCATCGGGGATTTTGTTTATACGTCGCCCAACCAGAGTGTCATCTGGTGTCCGCCTCCGACAGACGGAGTGTACCTCCGCTCTGACTTTCGTTTTGGTCCCCACGATCCTACGCTCTGGCCGCAGCCATACCTGGATGAATATCCGCATCTTGCTGCCATCCCAAGGAAGCCAATGGATCTGAATGATCCGCTTGCACTCATGTGGTGGAATCCAAGTCGCGGCGACTTCCTTGTTTTGAGTGGAGGTGCAGTGGATGGGATAGGTCAACTGCGGGTGGCAAGGCACTCCCGTTTTGAGGAGATGAAGAAGGAATTGGACAGCAGGATAACGGCCTATCACACCAACAATCCACCCCACCCCATTCTCGTTTTACTCGAAAGAGACTTGCATAACGTACTTATCCGACTTGGTTCCTTGAAAACAACCTTCGATCAAATGACGTTTGGTGTAACTGAATTCCAACGTTGTTACCTCGAGACCCTCGGGTTACTCGATTACTTGGAAATCTACGAGCCACGAACATGTGGCCTCGGTACAGCGTCGACCATTGCAAATTGTGTCGGCGTCATCACCAATAAAGCGAATATTGTCCAAGACTTTTTTAACGCCGGCATACCTGTCTGGTTCTGCCGTCCTAAACTGCCTGGTCCATTCCCCCACAACGTACTCGAGGTTTTCGAACCTTTCGAACACTCCAGCTTTTTATGCCTCGAAATGGCTGATCCCCCTTCAGTCATCTATGATGGTCCTTTGGACGACAAAAAAAGGCACAAAACCCTTCATCGTTTTTCTCGATCCTCGTTGGTATTCAAAGATCCATTTGCACCCAAACCGTTATCGGCTACACGGGCATCCTCAAGCGGGGCATCCACCAGCGGGGCGTCCACAAGCAGATCAGTTCGACAACCTCACTGTAAGTATATCTCATCTCTCTGGTAGCTTTTTTCTAATATCGATTTTCAAGCTTCAAAGCCTCAACCTCCCCAGTCTGGAGGTCGAGACAAATTCGAACCTTTACAGAGTCCATTTGCCCCATTCTCGATTCCTGCTTGGAAGGCGGCACTCAGTGCTGTTGACCGAACTGTTTTTGTCGAATCTCCATGTACCATGTATGCGTTCCCGGATCCCGGTCTCTTCGTCTCTCCCTCCAAAGACGCGAGGAAAGCCAAATTCATTGAGGCATGGCTGCGAAGTCGTGATGCCTGGATCACCTGCGTTACGCAGGAAGGATCCCTTGCCATGAATGCTCAGGTCTGGCGAGACTTTCTCAACATCGACTCCAATGCATCGGAAGTGACTGACAAGGACACCAAATCTGCAAAACGTCGCCAGATAGCTCAAGACCTCCTGAAGGCAACATTTTCGTCTAATCCTGGAATGGTACCCCGGTGCACGGTAGGGGAACCATTCGTTTGGCAGGGATGTAATTACCATCCGAGCGACCTCCCTCCTCAGAATGTTGTCCGGCAGATCCTATGGGAGCTGTACAAGCTCAATTTTGCTCAAGAGTTTGTCTCGTTGGACCGTCGTGCTTGTGCCAATTTGGACTTGTCAGATAAAGAAAAACTGTATGAACGCCAATCATTGATCTCGAAGTGTTTTCCTTCCAATGCGCTCAATGTTGCGCCCATTTCAGACACCAATCGTGGTCTGGCTGCTGATGCCATCCAAGACCGCCTCCCATATCTGCAATGCATGGTTCAAATCATGGGCGCTTGGAAGGGAACCAAGCCTGCCATTTTTGGTGTGGCACACCACTCATTACTTGATCAACAGGCGATGGAGCTCGAGGAAGCGGCTACAAAATACTATTGTCAACAATTTTATAACTACTTCGGACGTGCAGCTCAAGTTCCTCATCGCCTCTTTTTCAATTAGCTGCACATGATTTTATTTTTTGCTTTGTTGTCTATCATTGAACATGTTTAGTAATATATTTGAAAATATGTGACTTTAGATTGATTCTATGGTTTGTGAACATTCCCCCCCCTGCACAGATATATCTATTGTCATGTCATTAACCTTGACACGGATGGAGATTGTGTTTGACTTCTAATCAAGGGTGAGTTTCATGAAATTTATCATGATAGTCAACTTACTTTCTGCTTCTTGCAGCTTATGTCCTGTGGAGATTCCTCCAGCTTTCGTTTCTGAGGATTGACCCCATCAGTGTCACTTTTTGCGATAGCGTCCTGAGCGTCCTTTTTGTTATTGTCGTCTTCTTGCAGCCTGGAAGGCTCTACCCAGTCGGAATCGGATTCCGTAACGCTTTCCTCCTCCTCGAGGGCTTCTGGTGTAGCTAAATGAGTTTTTTTACAGCAGTGATCAATAGGTTGAACTTACCCTCGACCGGTTGGAGACCCTCGGAGATACGGCATTCTCTGTGTAAGTCGCGACGGTAACCTCCAATGGTGTAGTGTGCTGAGGTACTTTCACAACCACACCACTTATTTTTTGTCGGTGGTGAGAATCTGGTTGGTGAATCTGCCATTGCGAATGTGGTTGGTGAATTCTTGTTGTGTATTTATACAAAATGTTCAGCTCATTTCCTTTTTCGGTAAAGCCTGCCCCGGTGATCAGCTTCACATTGGTGGTATGCACTTCCGACGCAGCAAGCATTGTGCACTGACAAGAACTTACCGCCTTTTCGCTTCCAATATTACAAATTTCCTCTTTGTGGTAAGGACTGCCTCGTTGATCAGCGGCAGTACTGACCTCCGACACAGCGGGTCACTTCCGGATTACCAATTATGGTAAGGGCTGGCCGCTTGGTGACGGTGGTACTGACCTCCGACAGAGCAGGTATTGTGTGCTGGCAGGTACCCGACCAATTAGTGTGGGTACACGACGAGTTGACCGCCTTTTCTTTCGCTTCCGGATGAGGGCTGCCTGCTTCGTGACGGCGGTACTGACCTCCGATGCAGTTCTGGCAAGTACCCAAATGATTAGGGTGTGTCGAGATTCTCACAGCTCAGGGTTCTGGTATCCATTTAAGCAAGACTGATAGACTACTTTGCCCAACTCCCCTCAGCAATGGCTAGGAAATCTGCAAAAACAGCGGCAAAGCCATCTACGAAGACGGCAGTGAAAGCATCTGCAAAGACGACAACAGCCGCAATCGCGAACACCACTAACTGTCCGCCTCGACCAAGGATCATCCTTAAGCACACATCTCTACCCTCCACCCAAGCAACCACTGACGAAAATCCCCCCCCTGTCAATTCCAACCCCTCGAAAGATCCTGACCCGCCTCTCCCTGTCTTGGTTCAAGAAAAAAGTGCCACACGGCAACCAGCCACAGGAACGGCATCTGGACCAACACAAGCACCGTCTGGTTCAACACAGGCACCCGATCCAGTAACCACTGAGGCGGCGACATCCACCGTACAGTCTACACCTGATCCTGCACTTGCCAAGGACTCGGAAGATTCAAGCATTGCCAAAAAGCTTGCGGTTGCGCTAGGTAAGCATCCCTTTGGTCAAGTTTCATGCACTGACTCCTCGATAGCCGAGATTGATCGCTTGAAAAAGTTAGAAGCTGCGGTGAAAAATAAGGGACTCCCGGAGATAAAGCGCCCGGAAGGGCATATTAAGGACCTTCAAAACGCAATGGGGCTAGAAGACGACAGGGCGCTGTACATGTCCTGCCGAGTAAGTGAATCACCGTTGATCTATTACCAACTGACTTGATTCACTATAGGCAACTGTTCGGGATGTCATGGGATTTGCAGGAGTGCCAGTAGAACAAGTTTGGCGAAAGCAGGAGCCGTTGGTTTTAGCGAAAATCGTTTCCCTCGTAAGTTTTTTTCTTTGTCTGCTTATATTCTTCACTAACTAGTGTAGGCAAAGTCCCGAAATCCACAATTGGGACGTTACGAACATGGTTGGGCGACTCTAGAAATCATACGCACGACTACTAAGAACAAACGGAATTACAATCGAAAAATAGGCCGTGATGTCACTAAATCATCCGAAGAACATGCGGACGACGATGGAATTCAAGACGATGCGAATATTGTAGAGTTCAGTGACAGCGGTGATGAAGCAGGGACTAGCAGTGCAGGAAAGAGGAAAGCAGTGGCCCAGGGTGGTACTGGAAAGAAGGCGAAAAAATAAAATCGTAAATATCTTATATGCGAGTGGTTAATTTCGACTCTACATGTCTCTTTTTTATGCTATAGAATTAAAGAATTACAGCTGTTAATGTCACTAAATCCACCACCTAGCATGTTGAAAACCTGACAATTAAGATCGCTTTTTCCATTTCCGAACCAATGAAGCCGACGTGAACACTACCTTTTACAGGTGAAATTTTTGACGATAAAGGTTGCTATTTTTGATCGGAAAAAGGTTGCTATTTTTGACCGGAAAACTGTTGGAAATTCTTACCTTTTAGGGTCGTGATCGTTTAATAATTTGAAGCAATTTACGACCCAGCGCGGTAGAATTTTTGACAGATTTTCGCCGGAAATTACAACATATTTACTTTAAAAATAGTCAGAAATACATGTCGTCTACAGTCGGAAAATACTACTCTAAATATAGAAACTTCCGAGGAATAATTACCTAAAAAAGCCACCCTTTTTCAGCTGATTAAGGTCGTAATTTCCCACCCCCTGGGGTCCACAGTGTTACTGTCGGAGCTATAACGACAAATCAACTTTTCCACATTTCGGAGGTGTGAGTGGAATTTTTTGCTGAGGTGTCCCTCAATGAACATGGTGGATCGGCCAGTCATGAATATTGACTAACCTGTGTGTTTATCGACAAGGAATGTCCCAGTTGCCAATGCCGGCTCTTAGATTCAGCTATGCAAATATCAACTTATGTGATTTATATTTTAAAAAGGCGAAGATACATTGGTTGGTTTAAATAATTTCGTCGAGTACACTCTTCGCAGCTTGTACTATGATTTTGTGCTCAGCTGTGTGAATCCTCGTCTCATAGTCTTCCATTGACTCTCCTTCAACAAATGCAACTTCCTCCACAACGATCGGCTCTCCCTTGTCCACATCCTTTACAACCCTGTGTACCATTGCCCCAGATTTTGTAATCTCCCCTTTCCTGTATGCCTCGTAAGCCCTTTCAATCGCATTTGCACCATCAAATTGTCCGGGCAAAGCAGGATGTAAATTGATGACAGGGATAGCTCTCGTCGTGGAAACCTGTTCATCTCCCTCCATTTTTTTCTTTCCAGTAAGCAGATCCAAGAAAGCCTCGCTTAGAATATGCATCCAGCCTGCGAGCACCACAACATCCGGATTGGCTCGTAAGATAATCTTCGCAACCTCTACATCATAATCCTCCCTCTTTTTACCAGGGTTGCCCTTCAGAAATGGTTGCAATGCAAGGTATGCGGTAGGGATAGGCGGATTTGCTTTCTCAGCCCTTGTCAGACCATATGCGGTTTTACGATTTGAAAGGACGAGATTGATCTCGGCATTAGGCAATGCTGAGGTATTCAGCGCATCGATTAAAGTCTGCAGATTGGTACCTGGAGTCAACGAAATTACCCCTTGACTTCCCTTGCTATGATACAATTTTCCAAAACATACCTGAGCCAGAGATGAGAACGACGATCCTTCTTCTCCTAGCAGTCGACCTGCAAGACATTGTTGATCCCCACTTTCCCAGATCTGGAAGTACCTCCGTGTAAATTTTACTTGACTTCCGGTTTTCAGTACTAGTATCGTCAATGAATCTTGCAATGAACCTCCCAGGTTCCCCTACGTTGATGTCCTCAGAATCCTTTGATTCTTCACCGAAACTCATATTTTGTGGAACGGGCACAAGTGATCTCATCAAGTCAAAAACGGAAATAGCGGGCCGCCTCACATTATGTCTTTCCACTGTCACGGTGGAGTTCAGACGTTGGTAGTAGCTGATTCCCATAACAGTTCATTAACGTAGCCATGGGCTACTGTAATGCGGCTTCACTTCGATCGCCGCCACTGTCACTTTTCCTGCGCAAAGTCGTCATAGCTGCTGTGGTTAAAAGGAGGCTTTGGGTTAAGAATGGCGTCTGAGCGTAACGTTGGTTCAAATACAACACTGTGTTGTCTTCGACAATGGTCTCGATTCCCCCAGACCTGAGACCTTACCCAGCCCTTCCCAGTCACTTCCTTCTGAAGGTAGATAAATTTGGTTTTTCAGCAAATAATATCACCTACCAGGCATTAGGTGAAGACTTTCATCCTGCACCAGCGTCGGACAACGGAAATGCTTCTCCTGAAACGCAAGGATTGGTCCCTGTATGGGGCTTTGGAACTATTATTGCCTCCACCCATCCGAAGATCAAAGAAGACGAGCGTGTATATGGCTATATATCTTCTACTCCCAGTGGCCTTGGATGTAAAAAATTTTCATTTTATGTACCAAGACCTCACTTGCCTGCCGGTGAGCTTTTTAATTTTGTAAGGAATTTGTTCCTCGGGGGAAAGGCCATCTCTTTCTCCACCCAACAGCGATCCGCTGAAAGTAACCCTCATAGTTGGAACAGACAAATACGATCCTATCTCTTTCGACCTCTTCGACCTCATCCTTCTCAAAGTCGCAACCAGCGCCGGAGCACCCTCTTGAGGCTTCGTTCCATTCTTTGCGTGAGCAAATACCGACATTGGCTCAATGCCTTTCTTGTCTTTGGAAAGGCGAGTTGTCAAATCATAGAGAGTGTAGCTTGATGCCAGCTTATGCAAGCCATTGTGGTGACCAATACCTTTCTCAAGAAGAACTGGAGCTTTCGCCGTATGTCTTAAGTTCTCCCGACTGTGCCAAGGATCTTCAACTAACAGGGCATAGAACCTCAGAACCGGGCGCATTGCTTGAATCTTTATACAAAACTACCAAATCAAAAAATGGTGGCGCACTTGCCAAAGACTAATCAAATTTATAAATGCCGTTAAATGGAAACTGATTACGAATTTTGTCGGCATCCTGCTTTTCAGGTGTTCAATTTCGGAGTCGGGCTCACAAGAGGTAGCTGTCCACCGTTAACCGTAAATGGCGCACCCGAATCATGAGACAAGGTGCATGTCCCATAACTGGCATCTTCTGATACTGGGGGGACTTTGAATGGGTGGGCCTCGGTGTTAAACACGTCTGAAAGAATGGATAAGCAAGTAATGTAGGAAATTTGAAGAAACCACTTGCATTCGTCCAGACTAAAATTGGACGGATTATCGAAGGTAAGGTATCTATGGTTTCATATAAAAAGAGTTCCCCAACAAAACAAAAAACAAAGCAACTTACAGATACTTCAGAACCTCGGCAAACCAAAAACTCTCAGTATCATCTATTCTTCCCTGGCTGGAGTCCATTACATCCCATAACCCTGTATACCCTCCATCGTCTATCCTCAAATGCGTCCTAAATTTTGTTGCCGCTAGTTGCGCCCGGTCCAAATACTTCGTATCTCCCGTCACTCTCCAAGCGTAGAAATTTGACTCTAGCACCTCAGGGCGGAGTATGTAGTCGCTCGCGGTTATGTAAAATCCGTATTCGTAATAGAACAGCAACTGGGACGGATCGGGCATGGAGGCGCCTGTGTAAGAGCCGTCGGGAGATATGTACGCAAATACTTCAGGACCTATCCCAGTGCTGCGTTTGCCCCGTTAGATATATGACGAATTGAAGAAATCTGCACTTACGTGGTCGACGCATAGGTGTTCCAACAGGAATCCACGAGTGCAAGTCCAATGTCTACAATGGATTGGTTGTTCAATAATTTACCACCTATATTCCAACTTGTTGACATCTCCCTTTTCTGAAACTCATAAAGGTATCATACCAAACAACCAATTTCCACCATGGAAACACTCAAGATGGGAACCAACATGTCTAATCATTTTCTGATCATCGTAATCAGCTAGATAAGTCCAGTTGTGTCTTGTCGATGTCTTCAGAAGTACAGCAGTCAAAAAAAAGGGGGAGGAAATAATATATAAAAGCAATACTAACCTTCAACAGAGTCCTGATAGACGAATCTACTGCTGTCCTCCATGAATTCACATAGAACGTATTTGCAGTATTGTTCAGACGCTGATATTTAATCAAGTACTCGA
>QDKV01005326.1_pt1 | contig 53381 bp, 56 predicted proteins | sample 1861101 | NCBI WGS metagenome assembly QDKV01 (sample SAMN04275158, study PRJNA302643) | Fungus metagenome, whole genome shotgun sequencing project. | isolation source: fruitbody | host: Mallocybe terrigena | place: Sweden | collected 2013
GGATATCCTCGAATCGTTGACTGGGAACTTCGTTTAAAGCAACGTGATAAGCTGCAAGTCCGATCCATATTAAGAACCAATCCCGAAACCGCCTGACCTGTTTGAAGGCCCAAGAAAACTGAGTGTAAGATTTGTTGAAATTGAGCATCGAGGGTAGTGGGGGGCGCAGTGCAGGGTGTCTACTTATGGAATTGAGGAACTGGATGACGACAGCGAGTCGCGACTCGAGCTCTAACCATTTGCCTTCAACCGAAGGCTCGAGACCATATTTTCCATCTTCCAAACGAGTGACATGAATTTCGGAGTCTTGCAGGCAAGAAAAAAGAGGTCCTGAGAAAAGGGGTTCCAAAGGGATAAAAGCAAGGTAGCCAAAGGGTGAGGCTACCCAACCTGTCTCCAGATACTTTGCATAGTTGTCGGTAGTCGGTCTGAAGTTATATCCCAAGGTCATAGGCTTTTTAGGAACAAGAAAGCGTCGAGAACAGTTGGGTGAATAGTATATCACCCCCCCACAGCGAAAGGTATGTCCAGAGGAGTGATCGATTTTTTGGAGGTCCATAGGAAAGCTGAACGGACATGAAACCAAGTCAATGACAAGTTTGACCAAAAAAAAAAATTCAACGCACTGAGACTGATTGCAGAGGTAGGAAGGGGTTGCTGTACGGTTTGGATAACCAAATTACAGCTTTCCAAACGCTGTGTTTTGGACAACCAAAACACAAGCAGTGGACGTTTAACTTGAAGATTACAAAACGAACAAACTCACGGCATGACGAGCCGACGGATTCAATTGCTGACATCATATAATTATTAATATTATGATAATCATAATGTAATGTGTAATTTTTTCCAATTCATCGGAGTCACTTGTCTTGTGACAAATATCCTTCTTGATCTTATACTTTTCTTTACTCCCTGGTTGGTGATTATCTCGTCCTCAACGAACTCAACCTCTTAGGCTACTTAAGTAGCTACTGAAATTCTGATGCTGCCCTCGCTACTTTGGTTGTCCAGAGTAGCACCTCCGCGACCGACTTTCTCGCCACCAAACTCATGTTACTTTGGTTGTCCAAAGTAGCTGCCGAACTCCTGACATTGGCCTCAGTACTTTGGTTGTCCAAAGTAGCTGCCGAACTCCTGACATTGGCCTCACTACCTTGCTCGTCTGGAGTAGCTCCTCCGAGCATGCACATGACCGACATTCTCTTTCTTTCTGTGATGACCTGAGGACGTCTCTCGCCACCAAACCTACTACTTTGGTTGTCCAAAGTAGCTGCCGAACCCTGAACTGCTGCCCTCAATACTTTGGTTGTCCAGCTACCGAGTGCCGAGTATTGAACGCTCGACGCTGCCTACGAAACCACGCTATGGTCCATCATCTGGGTCCGTTTTCCCACTGCCCGACTCTATCTGGCTTATGGGCTCTTACACCCTCAAGCACGCACACAATCGACTTTCTGTTTTTCTATCCGTTACGACCTTGAGGATGATGTACTGTCAAGTTTCCGGAATTCCTGATTCTGGGTTCTCCAAACGCGCAAAGTCTCTGCTCATATGGCAGTCCATTATTCACTTCATCAAATCCTCCTGGCGACGGACACTGCTGTTCACCGACTGGCTTACCCTTTTGCCATCACGTGACTATTGTCTGAAAGATGGATTTACCCCTAATGTTCGTACTCTTTTTTTGCCCATACAAAATACCCGAAAGTTATGGGAACTCACATCACTACCCACAGAAATTTCAAGCAACAAAATACATTCAGTAGAGGGTGAAATAATTAACCTTCGAAATTGACCTGATCCGCACCATCAACATGTGACTCATACGAAATGAAGTTTGAGGTACAAACAAAGCATGTCAGCTTTAACCACGACCAACATGTCCCTTATCACATCTTCACAATCCTTCTTGTTTCCTCCTGTAAACCATATTATCAGGAGTAGAGACATTGATGGAAGGATGCGACTTGCAAATTTGCATTTACCTATTCTTCCATCCATGGCGATAAAGTCCCCATTACATAATCACATCAAACAAGTGCGAGTTCAAGTTGAATATTCTGGTGAATTAGAACTCATGGATTTTATTTATAATAGCACACAGCATCTGGGTTTCAACGAGATCAGAAAACACGTTTAGCTGCTGAAGAATACCGACTTGGACGTCGTCGCAAGCTCAATAAGGCTGCTCATCGCCGGATGGCCGCTGAACGCCAACAATCAAAAATGCAACATCAAGAAATGAAACTCCTGATATCTGCTGCCGAATTTGCAACAAAATCCACTCCGATTGATTATCAACTTTCTCTCGAACTTGCCCGAGCAGCTCGCAACGTATTGGTTGCAGAACGGGACGTTTTCAAGTCTCGTATCAAAGAGACTCATCAATTGCTGAAGGCACTCCACGATACTGTTGACGATGCACACTCTAATGTCAACGACGCAAATCTCCAGATTGGTTCCCTGCTCAACATGTTGGACAAACAAGGAGTGCCGTTTGAGGTCACCCGGTGTTACAAGCCCATCCTTCATTTCAAATCCGATTCCGATTCCGATTCCGATGACTCCAACGTGGTCGCCGCTGATCCAGGCTCTGATCCAGACTCTGATCCAGACTCCAATGACTTGAATACAGCTGCTACTGATCCGGACACCTGGGCCCCAGACTCCCCATCGAGCATCGTATCTGGTCCAGTGAAGATTGGTGTAAGCGACTTGAACGTTTGACGTATTTCGGTTGTATGGTGTATGCTTTGTTACATGTAAATGTCCAGTTGTAAATGTCCAGTTGTAATAATCCCGATTTTCTTGTTGTCCCTGTTGTCCCTGAAACGTATTTAATGAGTATCTGCAACATACGACGACTCAAAGAATTAGAACATGGAGCCCACTCCCCGTGAAAGTAAGTTTTCCTTTATGTTTATTCAATGTCGTTATATTGACAGTGTAATAGCCATCAGCGACGATGTATACTCAGTGGATAAAGTTGATCGTGCCACCCAAACACCCACCTTCGCTCAGAATTGTCAGTGTGGACGTTTCACTGCTACTAACGTGTATCCGTCCACACCATTGAGCTATTTTCCTTCTATTCACCCGTATTTTCCTTCTCCGGCATTGCAGCCGCCGCCCATGTCCTACTATGCCGACAACTTTAATAGACTCCATCCGAATTTCATTCACAACATTATGGACTCACGATCAGCACCGATTACTTGGCCGCCTACCATGTCGCTTCAAGCTGCCGCTCCTCTACAGTTCGAGGGGCCTCACAGAACTTCACACGTAAGATCTTTTCATTCTCTGATTGATATGGACTCATTTTTATTCCAGGATAAAGGTCTTGCTCGAAATTCACCGTATGGCCAACGACTTGGACCACTTGGTGGTTCAACTTCCTTTCTTCCTCCAATTTCTATTAGTCAAACAAGCTCAACGACAACGAGCACAAGAAGAAGAAAGGGCAAGGGAAAAGAAAAAGAAAAAGAAATAGAAATAGAAGCAATCAACGAAGACGTTGTCACCCTCGCCAAAGAATTATTTCTTTATTCTATTGCCATGGGAGGTTTTCTTTTTTATTACGATGGTTGCAGTTTTTCCCAAGATGTTCGCCAAATATATGAAGAGTCACTTGGGACAGCTTCGCAGAAGTTAAATGGTAATTTTTAAATGTATATATATTATCATTGATACTTACGAAGATTTAGATATTGTGATGCCAACTGATCAAACCTATAAAAAAGTATGTACAGCTTAGCTTCAAGTCATTACTAACTTATAATATTTGAATAATAGGCGCTTGAATTTCTTAGCTCAACCCGGATCAACGTTCGTGATACCACCAGGAATTCTATTGCGAATGAATACCACCTCCAGGATGTTGCTCAAGCACCTGAGACTTCGAAACAGCAAAATATACAAGCCAACATGGGAACTGTTGTGAACCTTCTCACGAACTATGCGACAACAATGCCCGGAATGTCATTCACGTATGGGCCTCCTGACGACAAGGTAAGTATGAAAAAATTGCCAGTTATTGCAAAAAAGTGATGATATATTAGGGAAATCCAACTCCGTATGGCCATAACTGCCTTTTTAACATTCTCGCCAACTTTCTCTTTGGAAAATCATACTCACTTGGGCGAAAGTTTGTTGAAAATTTTTCGGAATCTCCGTTTAGTGCAAAGCTTGTTGCTTTTAGTGGCACAATTGTATTTATTTTTTTCTTTATTTCTTGTATGCCACATTGATTGCTGGCTCAGGCACAAGTGTGTATCGAAGAGTGGAGCAATGGAAAACCGGCCAAAACCAAATTTCAAGCACCAGCTTTCAATGAAAAATTCAATGCCCATTTGATGGAAATCAAAAAAATCGAAGCCGATCCATATCTTTCTACCATTTTTTTGAAGACTCGTCAGACATGGTGGAGTAATGCAAAGTACTTTTTTTTTTCTTCGAAAATTCTTGAATTAATTGTTATATTAGAAAGAAATATCGACTTGAAACTTCACCAAGTGTCCCTATCCTCACCGAAATCACAGTCGAAACATCTGGGTCTGGGTCTGGGTCTGGGCTTAATCAAGACTTTTACGATCCCATCACAGGTACTTATTATATTCGTTGATTTTGTTTTGCTATGAGATTAATATTATATATAAGATAATATCCTTGCAGAACTTTACTCGCAGCTGGTGGATGCTGGTCCATCCTCAGTTGCTGAGTTCGACTCGCTGCTATTCGATTCTTTGGTGAATTACGACGCATCTGAGAACTGATGCATTTTTCAAATCGAATATCTTCAATCTTGTCCATGTACTGTGGCGCAACCCACAGTCATCTGTATAAATTTACAATCCCAATATATTTGTTGAATACGAAAAATCCGCTGTGCAAACGAAGCGAAAGGGTTTCTTTGATGCACCTTCAACGACACTCCCCGGCAACTTATTGGTTGCATGTATTCAGTCTTCTGATTTCGTGGGTGGTGGGATTTTGGAGAGGACACATATTTTGTACGTTACCTAACTCTTACCCTCAAAATGTATCTTAACTGCTGACAGAATACTGCAAAGCACATCCACTAAGATATAGTATTGTCTAATGAGAAATGATCTAAATTGAACTAATAACTTTTTACCCTATTTGCGCAGACGCGATTTTCACTGGGAGCATTCTAGCGCTCTACCTCGTGCTAGTATTAAACTATGTCAACAAGGGCTGGCTATAGTGTCACCTCGCATTTACAACTCATAACTTTGTCATCAAGGTCGAATTCAGGATCTCTGGAGACTCGTCACATTTGTATGGCGATGGCCTAGCGTTGTGGCTAACCACCGATCGCACACGTAACTGGGCCAAGTGTTTGGTAGTAAAGGTTAGCATTCTTTTCCCAGTTATATCAATTCCCGTTATTCATCATATTCAACTAGACGAATTTAATGGCTTCCGTGTTACTCGAGATAACACCCCCCCTGTTTTTAACGAAATTCCTCCGATTTCGATGTCTTCTTGCATCGTCCACAACACTACGCTACTTTGGTTGTCCAAAGTAGCTGCCAAACCCTGAACCGCTGCCCTCACTACTTTGGTTGTTCAGCTACTGCCCATTCCGCGATAGATCTCGCACTTCTTGTTCCACGCAACCTGGATCCCCGGCACTGTTGTTATAGTATGCATCGCGCAGGCTTAACACCTGGAAACTGCCATCGCTCGAGTATTGAACGCTCGACGCTGCCTACGAAACTGCAACGTATTGACAAGACTAACCCTCTTTTAGACTTTTTTCCTGCGTGGAGAGCATATCTCTCCATCGTCGTTCTAAATTGGACGCCATATCCTTGATCGCTGCATTAACGGAAAGCAGATAAAATTCATGTTAGACTTAATTTGTTTATTACTTTACGACCTCCCACAAATGAAAGAGAGAAAAACATTCAAAGGGTGCGCACTCGTCATTCTCCTTATTAGCGCTAACTTAAACGTTTGTCTTTAGATAAACACAAAACGTTGCAGCTGATCTCAACAGTCGAGCCAAATACAGCAAAGTCTTGACAAGAGAACAGCAGCCGACTCGGGCTTGCGTTGAAAAGCCACCGGACCGGCGCTGAACTCGTCTATCCGGTAAATAGCAAATTTCTCTCCACGGGCCCCGAGATAACGGAGAGGGCTTACCGGGTGATCTTTCACCTTTACCCAAATTCTTGATGACCTTGCCGAGTTTCGAGGTTGCAAGAGATTCCAGATTGAAAGGTAACCGGTCTATGAGCTAAAGGAATACATAATTGGTTGTATCAAAATGATGTGTATGGTTCAAGTATTTGGCGATCACTTACATGAAGTAAAGGCATAATGGTGTCTTGTAAACTCCCCGAATCTCCTTTCGCCGCGGCTTTGATCCACTCCCGAGTTATCTCTACAGCAAGTGAATTTTCCGACCAAGCTCTGTAATAGTGGTTCCCAGCTCCATCCCTTATCCGAGCAAGGATTTCCAATCGCATATGGGCTTCTACTTCCGTAATACCAAAGTCAACAATCCGGTCTGTCAGGTGTTGAACGGCCTGTGCGCCGGAAAAAGCCGACGACAGGAGCAGCGGCCGGATGGAAATCAGGAACTTCCTTTTCCGTTCTTCCTTCTCCTCCGGAGTAAGAACGGAGGCCGGTGCCGGCTTAGATGCCGAACCTGGGTTCAAAGAGGACAATGTCTCCCCTTGACCTGAACTTATCGAAGATGCCGCTGATTGAGCGGTTGACACAACAGGAGGAGATGATGATTGTTGTACTTGCGATTGGAGAAACGATTGTGCATGTGTATAAAAATTAGAAGGAATCATTGACATAAGCGGTGAATGAAGGGCTTGAGGAGACAATGTGCCCTGGGGAGACTGCTGCTGCGTCGTTTGTCGGTAATAGGGAGCGTACAACAAAGTTTGTGGGTATTGATAGTTTCTAGGTTGCATAGAGGGTTGAGATTGCTGCGTTTGGGACTGTTGGTGTTGGATAGTTGGATAAGTGGGCGATTGAGAAAACGTCGTTTGGAGGGCATTGGAATTACCGTTCAATGTCAGTAGTGGGCTGTATGAGGTTGTCAGCAGAGCAAACATTTAGACAGGAAGGTAAACTCACTCGATCGCCATCTGATGTGTGGAGGTTGACTGGGGTTGCTGAGGTTGCGTTGTGGATGGGGTCTGTTGGTTTTGTGACTGTTGAGATGTTGAGGGCGCAGTGGTGGCACCGTTCAGGCTGGAGTAGGTGGATACTGGAATATATGTTGGAGTCGTCGGCCACGCTGCACCATAAGGGATAGCATTGAATGGGGAATAACCTGACGGATTGAAAAATGTCGTCGGTGATATTGAACCAGTAGACGGGCCTAAAAGGAAAACAATTATAGACCCCAGTCAGCCATTCGGCAACTCAATTTATGATATATACACGAGCATGAACCACGTATGTACAGTGTAACAACACACTCGTGTGCTGGCAATGTCTGTAAGCAACTCACCGGATAAATCTCCCAACGTGAACTCGTTCAGCCCTTCAAGCGTTTGGCTGGCAAGACTGGGCGATTGAACAGGAAGGCTGACCACGTTTTGCATACGATCCTTTGACCACTCCTCCGGACCTCTACTCGCTACCTCATGCGATGGGACAACACTGTGCTGCTGAGAAGCATCTGGAACTTGGGTCTGAACCCATTGAGTGTACAATTGAGATTCCATCACTCTTTTCTCTCTTTTTTTTTCACGGTTTTTTTAAAAATCGATACGGTGCAAGCTCAGCGTTGCGAACTATAAAAAAAGGCTAAATGAGAGAAAGACGAACACAATAAAACGGGAGATATGGCGAGCACAGTTGCAGACGGCTCCCCTTTTGCTTCTGCTCTGAAGGTAACAAGTTTGCGGGAGAGTCCGTCTTCGTTGTAGCGAAACGCAGGCATTGAGGGAACGGTTCAAGCTCCGATTTAATATATATTCCCACAGTCACTGAGACATTGAAACCAAGTTTCAATGTCACAATAAAAATCAGAATTTTTTACATAGAGTCTTTTTGTCCATTCTTCCTCAGCCCGTGCTATGTCTGACAAAGTTTCAAAATTCGAACTCCATAGGCAGGAGGTGTGTGAGTTTTGCTTCGGATTAATTAACATGCCCTCATTTATATTCTCAGCTCGCCGCTGGCCTTGTGGCCGTTGCGGCGTCGATGCGCAACTGCGCTCAGATTGCAGATTCATTCTCGAAAGTCGTCGCCGATGCTCATTATTCGCAAGAGGCTGCTACAATTTTCCAAGGCATGACGATACAGTTTACACGTACTGCGCGCTTTGACTTACGAATTCTATTAGACGCGTCAGAAGCTACTAAAGGCAAGCGCAAGGCGGCGCCTTCTCCAGAGGATGGCGAAGTTCCCAAGAAACGCAAGCGCAACATCAAACCAAAGGATCCAAACGCACCTAAGCGTCCTGCGTCGTCTTATCTTCTATTCCAGAATGAAGTTCGCAAAGAACTCAAGGAACAACACCCCAATCTCTCCAACACGGACCTTCTGAGTTTGATCTCGGACCATTGGAAGAAAATGTCTGATGATCAGAAGGAGGTATGTCGCGTCACAAACTATCCTATCTATGCCCCGAGTTTTTGATGCGCGTCTCCAAGACCTACAACCAACTAATGAAAACAGCCAAAGCAGTGTACTCAGAAGAAAAGAAGGCTTATGATAGCCGCAACGTGGCTGAAAGTGAAGTGGCAAATGTTGCAAATGCAGGTGCAAGGGCGGTGCGTGTTATTTTGCAAGCTTATTCGCCTTGGGGACGTTATTTATGCCTCCCTTTGTTTACATCAGCAGAAGACAAACCCAAAGCCTCGTGGACCGAAGCCGTCAGCACCTGCGGGGACCTCCGCAGCCAAAGATTCTTCAGCTGCAACAGCTCGTCCTCCACCCAAACTGAGTGAGGTGTCACACAGCAGTGATACTTCAGATGACGAAGAATCGGAAGATGAATCACCTTCCAAGGTTGCTGAACAGCCCGAGCACGGCAGTGAGTTTAGTGAGGAGGAAAGCTCGGAGCCTTCACCGAAGAAACGGCGAAGTGGATCTGCAAAGCCGAATGCACACAAATCCAAGAGAGGCCCTGCAGCGTGATAACGGGAAAGTTCTAGGCACAGGCCATGTCGGGTGTCTCATGTCCGATATGCCCCTTTGTGCATGCGATGTTTCTACTTTGTTATTTTATTGTAAGGTGTTATAATTCCCGTCATTTGTTAATTACTGGTTTTGACATTGTACTTACACTCATGTCGTTATTTTCCTTGGCGTCACGTACCATGAGATAATTTGAGATGCTGTTCAGCTGCGGTATATAAGCAGCTACTTTGTTTTTCTAATCGACATTGTCCCTCTTCCACCTACAAACACGGCGATGGCTTCACCTGATAGGAATCCTGACACCAGACCTCTCCCTGATGGATGGGTAACACAGTTTGATCTTAAGTAGGCACTTTGGCTTTGTCTGCCGTAATCTCTCCTGCTGATCATCTGTCAATTCGATAGCTATCGTGCTTGGTAAGAGTCTACCCTTGTTTTGTGCGAAACTTATCACGATATATGAACGATCAGGTTCTATGTTAACACTAGGGCTCAACCACCAGTAACAACATGGATGCATCCTTCTGGACCTCCTCCCTCGACTCCCGCTCCACAATATATGCCTCCTATCTCACCTCCTTCGAAAGGATCTGAGTACAGCGGACCTCCTGCTGGTTCTGGTGGATATTACCCTTCTCAGGGTGGTGGCGGTTACGGGTATAACAACAATCAAGGCTCATCTTCAAAGTATGGAGGGCTGACTGGAGGAGCGACTGCTTGTGCAGCTAGCGCAGCAGCGTCCACAAAAGCAGGGAAAGGTGAATTGACTTGGACGCGATTGATTTCTTGTACTGATCCACGTTATTCATTTTTGTAATAGGTGGTGGCCTTTTAGCTGGGTTGTTGGGAGGCAAGAAACATGACAGTGGGTTTAGCGGCGGTTATCCAAGCCAATACGCAAAACCTCCCAAGAAATCGGGTTTAGGCGGCGCTGGTGGACTGGCACTAGGTGAGTCACCTTATATCTCACCTTCTCGCGTGCCATTTTCCTGATCTTGTCATTGCAGGAGCAGGAGCTGGCCTTCTCGGAGGCGCGCTTATAGCTAACAGCTTTGATGGTGACAATTATGGTGGTTTTAATGACGATTATGATGATGGTGGATTCGATGGTGGCGGATTCGATGGTGGCTTTGATTTCTAAGGATATTTCGTCACCAGTTCTCGTGGTGGATTTAAAGCTATACACGCGGACTAAAGCTCTATTTTCTTTCTACATATGTAACTTCGGCTTGCGGATTCGTATCTGATCTTAACTTTTCCTTGGCCCACAAGTCGTTCTATCTGTTTCACATCGCCCTGTCGTGAAAAATGTTATCACAGAAAGCGACGAATACGCTAGTAGAACGAGCGAAAAATCAACAAATGCACGCCGATATGATAAATCAGTCCACTACTATCAAGTTGAAATTTATTTAATCAGGTAACAGTTCTTATAAGTTTGCAAGGTTCGGTGACAACGATTCTAGTAAGGATTATTAACCCAGTAACCAGGCCCAACATTAGGGTTGACCCTGCGGGCCAGCTCTTCAAATTCGCTGGAGACTTGGTTTGTCCTTTCCAGCTGATGGTGTTGACCGCCGATAACTTCTCCACATTCTGGACACTGACTGCGCACCATGGCGCCTCCACACTAAGAATCAAAGTATTAGGAACCCAAAGAAAAATAAAACATTGCAAGATATTACATCTGTTATCGTGTAAATATGGCCATTTGGGCAGGTATAGAAATGACCAGTAGTCCCTGTAAATCGTTGAGAATTTCAGTTATCGACCAGAAGCAACCAATTTACCGAAGTTAAATGCGCGAAGGATATCCATCTTTTCGTCCAGCGACACGGGCTGATAAAAAGTATCTCGCCATATCGATTGTTCAAGTTTGCTCCATTCATCGACAATCACATGCGCCGTCGTCGTAAAGCTGTTTTCAAGCCATGCTGCCTCTGCCTGACTAGAACCCGTCCGATTCAGATGTTCGTAGATGGCAATATCCACCTTTCGCAAGCATGCATTTCGACTTCCGATTGCCTTCTCTCGTAGTTCTTCTCGTTTATCAGAATCCTTGAAAGTTCCGAATTTTTTACACATGTCAAGGTTGAAACGGAAAGTTTCCAGATCAATGCGTAAACCCAGAAGGACGGATTTGATGATTTGACGATACGAATTGGAATTTTTAGCGATCGCGAGCGCCTTGTCCGCGTCCATTGAACAAGTCTTCAAAAGGTACTGGATATAATCTGCCCATTGCAAAAGGTGGAAGATGTGGCACTTCTGTTGGTCTACTTTTTCTAGCCATGCCCGCGCTAATTTGTTCATCGTCAAACGGATATGAATCGTGACCCAGAAGGCCTCAACAAGGAAACGTCTATCGGCTAGAGGCCTTGGCTGTCCAACTTGCATTGTTGCCATCCTCATAGCGTGTTCTTTGGGATTCCTTGGCATCTTCGAAGGGTCTTTGAGTCCAGTCTCCATTTCCCGTTCGTATAGGAATGAAAAGGCAGCCTCCCATGCTTGTGTGTGTGCAGATCGTGTTTCTGCGAGTTTCTGGATATCCCGATAACGGTCGAAAAGAGGACGAACCGCATCAGTCCAGACTTTATTAACAGCCGAATCGATGCAATGAAGTTTGTTGTTTCGTGCGAGGATATCGTTATACAGAGCTGGTCTCTCCTCTGTTTTCTTGAGCACATCCTCTTGGGCGTTTTTCAGCTTCTTTAAGGCGGGCTTTTTTTTTGGAGCGGGAATGTCCACAGTCGATGCGGCGTCAACCAAGAGGGCAGTGGATCTGTTTTTATCAAATCTTTGGACAGCTCCGAGGCAGCGATCGAGTGATTGGGACATATACGAAGCGACATTCCTTTCAAGAATATCGAGATCAGCCCGTTTGATAATACGTCCATACCGATTGCATGTAATAGGTGAACGACAGGTGGGGCAAGAAGGGGGCTTGACGGGCCCGTTAGGAGTTTTCAAACCTGTCCATTTCGTGTCTTGTTTATCCCTGGAATAAAAGTCCCTTATTGCAGTATGTCCGTCGAGAGTTTCAACAGTGAAAACGTGGCCACAAGAGGGAATGGTCATCACCAGGTCATCATAACCTCCTAATTCTGGCACCACGTCCGACAGTGTTCGAGAAAGGATCAAGTCGACGACCTGGTCTTTCTTATCCGCTGGCGCACACTCCGGACAAACTTGGATGGCACAATCTTCTCCACAAACTATTGAAAATCCATTAGCCATTCTGATAGATTTCAAACTTTTGGATAGATGTACCTGATGGACACTTATGTCCACACGAGAGGGAATTCGTGCAAGGTAGGTCACAGGGTAGTCGCACACAAATCTAAGGATTGGTATATATCAGGTAAGACAGATGATAAACCGTGCTTCACTCACAGAACCGCAGGGAACAGGGCACGAATGATGTGCACAAATCCTATTAGAGTGAACGACGTTCAGTTGAGCTCCACATGATGAAGGCAATGAGGATTTACCAGGCGCAAGGTTCTTGGCAAGGCGCGCACGGCGTAGAACATGGTTGACGACATTGTGTGTGCACGCAACTCTGCCTACACTTTTTCTTGCACCTTGTCGTGTGCTCGTGGTCTTTGGAGCAATATTCCTGGCAACGATGTCCGCAATGAAGCGATTTCTCGCAGGGGTGGTTGCGATGTTGGGTGCGCATGGTCTTCTCACCCTCTTGTGGTACATTTTTCACCTGGCATTCGTAGCAGGGTGCATTACAAACCTTGCCACAGCAACTCATGGTCAAACCGCAACGCGCGTTGCACTGAAATGTTGAAGGATTTTGACTGCAAGCCATATTTGCCAAGTGCTCGCAAGTTGGAAATGACTTTTCCACTTGAAAGTCGCAGTATACGGTCTCGAGGCTGTCCAACTTGTAACTAACGCATATTGGCAGAATGTTAATTTCGTTTTCATGACTTAATTTTTGAAAATTAAATCCAACTCACCATTCCAAAGCTGCTCGGATATGACCACATGGAAGCATCACATTCGCGATTGGAAAAACGCACTGACCACATGCAGAATTACAAAGTTTGTTGCAGGGATGGATACCTCTTGCACAAAGCCGTCGACATGGCTGAGAACAGACGACAGAGAGGTGGTTGGGGTCATCACTATGACACTAAAACTGCACGTGAGCAATCGAAACTTGTACTGTGTCAAAGATGGGCCAACCTTGAAAGAACAACTGTGACCACATTTCAAACGAGTCTCGCACGGTTGCAAGCACCCACCTTCCAAAAAGAATGAGGTTCAAATGATGGAAGAGATTCAAAGAAAACAAATACCGTCAGGAGAAATTTGAAGCAATTCTCCAGGTTTTGATATATGTTCGACCCTTTCTGGATGGCGCTGGCAGACGATTGGAAGCGCAGGTCCCACGCAGCCAATACCCTCTAATTCTTCAACGATCGAGCGCCACATACCGCTATTCGATGACAAATTTTCAGCGTTTCCGAAAATGAAGAGACCTTCACGAGCACGAGACAACGCCACTAAGTAGCCCGTGTTAATATTGTCATTCGCTGTTTGACATGAGACTTACCATTCGTTCGATTTTTTGACTAGATGACGACTTAAGGTTAACTAAAATACAAGATATCATTCTAACAATTACCTTCAGAAATCCTATAGTGGGTCGCACGGCTCGCACGGTACCCTGCATTTCAGAGTCGTCGTCCAGACTGCCAGCATTGCGGACGAGTGATAGAATGACAATCTAAGTGCATGAATTTGGATTTAATGATACAAGAAGTAAAAAAAGCTACTTACCCGGCCTTCTTCTCCTTGATAATTGTCCACAGTTCGAAGACGGACCTGCGAGATGAGGTGAACGACCTGTTGTCTACTATTTCTCAATGAGTGACATGAAATCTCACCCTTTTGGTTACGTTTACATGTTCAACTGAAATTTGCCCTGGTGTCTGCTTGTCACTTTCACTTTCTTGATCGTCAAGGGCAGCTTGGTCCCGCTCATCTATTATCACTGCCACTCTGCTTCCAAGATTATCACGAAGACGCGCCAGCTGGCCAAGGTATGCGCATAGCACAACAATATCCCCCTCGTCTGAGTAACACCCTTGCCTGTAGTATGATTTATTGTTTGAATCAGCAACATGATCGATAAGAAGTACCCGACCTTAATAGGTAGAGCACAAGATCGGCAATCATCGCCACCTTTCAGGTTCAAGTCAGGAATGTGATAACTAAATTAGGAAAAACGGAATATCACCTCATATGTGTTGTACTTGCTCGCTGTGTCGTCGCCTCCATCGTTTTCTCTGTGTTGATGCGAGACAAAGAAGACATTTTTTTGAATTCCTCGCACATCAGGATATTTATGAACAAGCTCGTGATCTTGGAGCCCAGGATAAAGGGTATTACTGTCACGTTCAATTAATTCCATACAAGAAACGAGATTTAAAAAAGGAGAGACAAACCGAATCAAACTGGAGATCATTGGCCTCATCCGACGTTGGACGTCTATTCTGGACATGGCAAGCCCGGATTCCGAAAGGCGTTCCATCAAAGACATGTCGAATTTATAAAGTACCTGCCCGCGTTTGTTGTCCATGGAGAGAGCTGGATAACATGAATAGATAATAAAATGGAATGAAACAAACCCACAATAGTTGTTGAGAGTGGGGCGCAGTTGAAGTGGATCGCCAATCAGTATGAGGTGTTCTATGGACGGCACCAAACTGCCCAGAATGTGAGCCTCCATAACTTGCCCTGCTTCTTCAACAAGTAAGACTCTAGGACTCAGACCCTTCATGGAAAGGTGTCAGATTGTTCGTCATGAAAAGATGGTAAACAGACATTCAAAAGCCTCGTCAATTGTGCGGCACCTTCAAAAATATCATCAAGGGCAAACCAAGGAAATAAAGACGACAATATTTACCCGTCGTTGTGCAGCCAATGATGTCTATCTTTTGCAGGAGAGTTCGCCGGACCTATGCGACTGTGAAGCATACACACAAGAATTGACTTAAGACACACCTCCTCTTTGACCTCATCGACTTGTTTCAATTTCTGGGCATGAAGACCACGAAGCCTCTCAAACTCAGTTGTTGAGGAATATGCCAACTCATTCCGAGTTTCGTCGACCCAGAACTTGTGGATGCGGTGTCGTTCACTTACACTCATAGTCCAGACATCTCCGACGTTGTCAATTAGTTCTTCCAGTGAGCGATCAGTATCCGGAGTGGATGGTGTGCCATGAAAGCCGAGGGAAATGAAGAAGGCATCAATATCTTGGAAATCGTCGGCTTGAAGATAGTCGTTTATATCCGAGTCGGCTTGGTTTGTCGAAGACTTTCCCGGTGATGAGGGAGTGGAAGAACCCCCCGACGGAGGGTTAGGAGGGATGTCATATTGCACGATTTTCCAGCTTTCCTCCGCGCCCAATAATTGATATGAAGATTCATCTGAATCGTCAGAATCGGTTTCTGAATCAGATTCCTGGTCGTCTTCCACGTCGTCGACAGAAAGAACTCCGAATGCATTTTGAAGTGGCTGAACGTCACTGAGGGTGGGTTTGGGCTGTGAATAGGCACCGCTTGTAACCTGATGAATGAAGTTTAAGTCTTTGCATTCTTTCCAAAACGCATAGTTGGATTTGTCTTCGACGGTATATTTTCCCTTTGGGCCCGCTTTTTGCCACTCTCCTGCGTCTTCGTCATTGTCGTCCACAACGACCCTGACGTTCGAAAGCCATGACGGAGGGTTGGAGAAATGTTCGTGATGTTCAGGATAGGACGTCAACAGATAGCTCGTGATATCGGTCGAATCGTTCTCAATATCAACTTTCAGAACTTTTTGCATCAGTTTCTTGATGTCATCTTGAATCCCCTTAAGGTCACGCCGGAAATTAAATGTGCGATCGAGGCGTGAATGGTTCTTTGCCATCTCCAACGTTTCAATGGAGTATTCAGCAATTCGTTCGTCGGTAGCTCTGCGTCCAAGGCGCACAATTTTGTTGGTGATATTAGCATCGAGGACGGAACAGAGCATATGGTCAAGTGCGTGGTTTGTAAACGCAATCATGAGAATCGGTCCAACGTTGTTTGCCTGAAGGACACGCAGAATTTCAACTCCCGTAAAGCTCTGGAATATTCTTAAGCGCTATAAAAGCAAAAAATAATGGACCCCACTTTTCCTGTTCCAGGAGGGCTACGAAGATCGGAATGTAAACAGATTAAGATGAGAATAATCGCAGATGTGGCGTACCCTTGTATAAGCGCGACTTCTCTTGTCAAAGAATCCACGACTGCATCCGCTTGACTTGGATCCAGACGGCTTTTTTCCCTCAGCAGAGTTCGAGCGCGTTGGACTGACTCTTGATCTGTTACAGAAAGACTCAAGTCGTCAACTTCGGCCTCTTTATCAAATAACGAAGACAGCTGGAACTTGAAGTTTGGCAGTCGCGTGTATTGTGGCGGCTGAAGGTCAATCGTTCTGAGTTGACAAAGGGGCTGGTGGACAAGGTAGCGGGAAAAAGGCACGTCCTCTGGCTCGGTTTGAAGAGCTTGTAAGAAGGGTCTTATGGCCTCGAACATGACAGGCGATTCTACCAACAACTTGGTATCAGATTGGAATGTGTTGTTCCGAAGCTCTTGCAATATGCGAAGCTCTAATTTGGTATCGAAAAACACGATCCTCAGCACGATATTATCAGGGTGCAGCTGGGCAGAGTCTGTAAGTTCCTTTGTAGAGCTGACAATGGTGCCGAGGTGAACAGCGGTCCTTCTGCCCGAGCGCCATACAAGAGCGATAAGACCACCTTGAAACAACCGCTTTCCGCCCATACTTTTCCAGAACGAAACACGACTTCCAGCATGATTGGAGCGTGCACGACCAGGAGGTACGTCGATAATGACTTTCGTGGAGATTCCTTTCCAGTCTGGGACTAGAGAGACAAATCGAACGCCGGTGTAAACGTTGAACATCAAGGAATCCTGAGTATCGATCAAGCCGCAATACTTTCCTCCGCTTTTCTTGAGAATTTCCCCGAGTTTTGTACGATTCAATTGTTTCTGGCTGAGATCGTCATGAACCAGCTGAACTGCTTTGCGCAACGGAGCACTTTGAAACATCAGATTGAGGATCACAGCAACGGAGAAAAAGGAAAAACACATACATCAACTCCTCTCGCAAAAGTCTGAACTGAATGTCAAGCAAGCGTTGCATACTGCTTGGAGGGGCAGGATGAGGAGCAGCAAAAAAATTACCTGGCAGAAATGGTGGAAGACGACACATCAGCTCGTCATTTGTTGGTGCAATTCGTATCTCAGAGATGAGTTCGAAGTCGTTGTCATGTCGGGGTCCTTCCTCGCGAAGGTGTCCAGGACCTTCGTAGGTAGTATGAAGAGCAGCAACAAGAGCAGCATGTGGCTCGTTTGAGGCTTGAGTAGACCCGCGATCCTTCTTCCGCTTTCCGTCCACGAGTTTTCCTTCTTCTCGTTCAAGGATAGAGGCAATACGATCGACTTTTTCCTTAATCCGATCAAGAAGGTGTTCTCGGGCTACTGGTTGAAGATCTTTCAACGAGTTGCCAAATGCTGCTGGATTGGTAGTAATGGCGGAATGCCAATTCTGGAAGCTTTGGCACAAGCTTTTTACTAATTGCGCTAGCCGTGGGTAAGTTGCAACTGCATTCTTGAAACGTACCAAGACCCTGATATGAAATTAGAAGAGAAGTGAAATAAATGCCACTAGCGTACTCATGGAGGACTCTTGCAATCGATACGAAAACTTGAATGTCAATGGGTTCTGAAACAGGCGCATCTGGATCTTTGAAAGATCCTGATTTGATGGCCTCATCGAAGCAGGATTCGACCACATCAGCAAATCTTGGAAGGTTATTCAAAACAACCGTATAAAGGTGACTGCGCGTGGTTGTTAGCCATGAACATTGTCGAACATAAAATAATCGTACTTTGCTTGGGTTATCAGAGTGCTTTTGACCACGTATTCAGACGACATGTACTATAAATCACATTGGGACGGCGGGCAAAACAGAAGTTTATGCATGGAACTTACTCTCAGTAAAGGCAAAATTCCTCGTTGGAATGATAACGCGTTGCGGTTCTGTTCTGCTTTGATCGATACCTCCGGCCAATTGATGATATCGGCGATGCGAAGACTTCCGTTGGACTAAATACCAATTAGCGAACACAAACATCTCTGGAAGAAAATGGTCAAATTACGGAAGTTACTGCTCCAAGGAGAAGCTAGAAAGTAGAGAGATAAGCGAGGAACGTCAATGCACGAAATACTTGCATACCTGTCCTTCTTCCTGAGTCTAAACAAGGTGTCAAGCAAACGTATCAAAGAAAAGACAAAACGGCAACGTACCCACAGAGTGTTAGACGAGTTTGCACTACATAGAAGAACAAGAAAGGCATATATATCATACCGAGTGCTGAACTTGTAATTGTCTGCCAAGAATCTCTTCAAACGGCTGTGGGCATCTGTTGGAGAAAGAGAGGAGGTATTATTTCCGGAAAAGAAACCATCCGTTGCATTGCTATTAATTTTTGCGAGGCCCTTTTCCGTCAGAAATGGTGCTACCATTTCCTTGGCAGCAACGTTCTTGAATAAATTGGCAGACGGAGACTGAGATGGAGAAGCTTCTCGAGCACCAGGAGATTGGACGTGTTTGTACCAGCACTCGAATTCCCTTTTACATTCACCTCTTTTCCAATAATAACTGCAAACGCCAGCTGGAGCTGGAGACGACGTGTTGGGTTGTGGGAGTGAACTACTTCCTGGAGCAGACGAGGGACCTGGAGTAGAATCACGAGAAACAGTTGAATCTATGTTGATATGAGCGAAATGACATTTTTTTCCTTTGTGACAACCACCAGGGGACAAGTGAAAGCGGCATGATGGACGAGCCATGATGGGGTGGCAAAATTAAGAGTGAACGGCCTTCCGCAGTCTTTAAGACTCTTTGAGTGCTGTTTGTTTCCGTTGTGTGTGTTCGATAAAATTCTTATCGGAATTCTTGGGCGCCTATCAGTATATGACCGGTCATGCAATGAGGAGGTTGCATGCACACTGATCCTCAATACCCAAGAGGTTCTGCTAATCCGATTGCCTCATGGAGGACACGGTCTAGAGTAAAAGAACCTTTCAGTCAATTCTGTTGCAGAATCGGTGTTGACTCCTACTTACATATTAACACAAAGGTCCCCTGGTTCAACTGAAGTGACAAACAACCTTCAGAGTGGTTCTGTCTTTCAATTGGTATTTCATATCGCTGCCTCGCGCAAAGCTGCCATGTGATAGCACCGGCAGTAGAATCATGTCTGGTCCATTTTGCGGGTTTCGCGGAAGTATTTTGACTTCTTGTTATACCTATTATCTATGCCGCATGTACAGTTAGGTGTTATTGCACTTGTGCGGCCCAACGAGAACTTTTGACAGCATCATCAGTGATAGGGGTTCTGTGTCCCATGTTTGGTGCTTTGGACTTCTTGTCCCCCGTGATAATCCTTCTGTCGCTAATAAAAAGTATATTACACAGAATGGGGCTCTTTTATTCGAAACCTTAGACCTTACATGGTCAGTCTTGTAGTGCTGATTATTGTCACATCAGTACCTTAAGTTTAACTTCTCAGCAACGGCGTCGTTACGCCGCATGGTGCCGCATATCACTTTTCTTCCCTTGATGTGCTGGCCTTTTCCTTGTTAACCGCCCAGCTTGTGCTTTCAGTTATTTCATCGTTTCGGTTGCCATTTTCGTGTCCTCTGGTAGCATGCAAAACCATTCGACCTCCAATCCTGACTCTAGGGCTCTACCTGACGGTTGGATTCAGTGTTATGAGCCGTCGTATGTAGAGAATTCCGACTTTGCCATCATTTTACTAAATTTGCATCCTTCAGGAAATGCCTCTGGTATATTTGTCATTGCTGAACCCATGTTCATACTAAGCTCGGCTTTCGCAGGTACTATGTACAAATTACTGCAGTGTCGCCCCAAGCTTCCTTCACCCATCCAGCCGATCTTGTCGGACCAAGAATACGAATTCCCAGTCCCCATGGACCTCACTTATCTAACCAGACTGCACTCCTTTCTCCAATGAACAGTCTACCCTCGTCTTTCATGACACCTGCCCAGAGGCTTTACGCGAGCTCTGGCAATATGGGTGTTGCGCCGATGATCGGTGCTCATGACATTGAGAATTTGTCAACTGCGCCTGAACATTCGACTCGTCCTGCATCTCCACCTGGAAAGGGATTGTCAATTTTTCGTACACCTCCACCTTCAGCCTCGCCCTCAAGAAATGAAATTCGGTTGTCTTCAACTCATTTGCCACCATCGCGTCTAGCAGCAAGAGGTGATGGGCTGTATTCAAGTGCTGTGGGCTCTCCGCAGGGTTCGGGGAATAACTATACTTACACAACAATACCTTCGAATTCGTCTTATTTTGGGAGTGAGCGGCTTCAGCCCCATCGAATGTTCACATCTCCATCCCCAGTGCCCTCTATTTCTACGTCTCATACTACCCACGGACGACAGCATGCCTATAGTGTTGGATCTACGTTGCAATCCGCTTCTTCTGTTACTTCAGCTATGTCGGGGCCTCATCCAACGCCCCATTTGATAACCAAGGCTAGACCTCCTCCAGAGTCGGCTGGAACCCAATTCAATCCACTCGTGAACCCGAATGGGGCGTCGGCTTCCACAAATGGTCAACTATCACCAATAAATTTGGGTTCGATGTCTCCGCCATCCTCTTCTTTGTTGTTCTCGCAAGCTCCAGCCAATCAGATTCTCTCACCCGTATCCCCTCCTCTTTCGGTTTCCTCTTCCTTTTCTGGTTCTCTCAGCCCTGTGTCGACAATTCCTGTTACCGTCGCTCACAGTGCCTCCACGAACGCGAGACTCCAACATGATCCTACGAAGCTGATTACGATGCTTAGGACAGCGTTCTCTCAGGGTGGAACTGCAATTTCGGAGTCTGATTTGCAGGCCGTTGCATGTGCTCAACCCAACGCGAATTATCAGACGATTATCATTGCTCTCAAGCGCTTACAGTCACAAGTCAAATTCCACGGAATGGGGATGCAGCAGCAGCAACTTCTGGCGAACTATCAAGCATTGATTACGCAGGTTGAAAATTTGCGGGCGTTGGCCCAACCCCAGTTGCAACATGCCCTTCAGCAAGGGCAGCAGGCTGAGTTGTTACATCAGCAAGGGGCTCTTAAACAGCAACAAGCTGCGCTTGCTCATCAGCAGGCTCTCCTACAGCAAGAAGCACAGTTGAAAATACAAATGCTACATCAACAGCAGCAAACGGCTGCCGCGGCACTCCAAGCCCAACAGCAACAGCAGCAACAACAACAAATAGTCGCACAGCAGCAAGCCCTATTGCAGCAACAAGAGCAGGCTAATAAACTCCATCAACAACAACAAATAGTCGCACAGCAGCAAGCCCTATTGCAGCAACAAGAGCAGGCTAATAAACTCTATCAACAACAACAAATAGTCGCACAGCAGCAAGCCCTATTGCAGCAACAAAAGCAGGCTAATAAACTCTATCAACAACAGCTTCAGGCGTCGCAGCAGCAGATGGCACAGCAACAACAGATGGCACAGCAACAACAGACGGCGACGAATATGACACAAACCCACCAATCGACGCTTCAACAAGCTCAGCAGCAGCAAAGTCAACAGCAACAGCAAAATCAATCCAACACTCAGAATGTGACGTCAGAAGTTGTGTCACATCTTGCCAACGCGTTGATGGGCAATGGTTCGGGACAATCGAATCAGACGGAACCGACACCTTCGGGCGACACAGGGAATTCGCTATTCGGTACCATTGCGCAAGGCTTTCTCAATTCAGCTGTAGGAAATAACCAGGATCCGACGTCTGGGATTTCAAACTTGTTTGGCGGTATCACTCAGGCTTGGATGGACTCTGCAGGAGGCGTAGATCCTAGCGGCTTGGCGGCAGGATTGGATTTCAGCTCCATTGGTGATAATTGATATGCTTATTTATTTATACGGCGCCGATGTTGCTTTGAATCTGGGTAGACTAAAGCACAATAAAGCGCGACGCGTCCGTGACAAAAACACGCGATCCCGTGATGTTACAGGACTAATTAATTTGTCACCCTTGACTTTTTTCGTGGGGTCTTTGCACTGCGTTCCATTCCTGGTTACTAGCTAGTTACCTTCATCATGTCTAGAAAGACTCGTCAGTCGAAGCGGTTGGCATCGCTGTCGGAGACAGCCACACCACTTTCTACTGCGTCCCCAATTTTTTCAGGAGCACAGTCAATTGAATTTGCGACAACGCCAATTACCTCGCAGGGGTCTGACGACGAGGTCAATGTGGTTGCAGCTGCAAAACCGAGAGATTCAAAGCCGAGAGCTCTCCCCCTGCGATCTGCAAGTAAAAGCAAGACGAGAAGTGAATCAGACAAAAACAAGCGCCCTGCCGCAATTGACGATGACTCTGAAAGCGATGTCGAGTCATTGCGGGCCCACAAAAGACGCGCAGTATCAAGTCAGGTGTATGTTAGTATTCCGTCAAGGGGTAAGAACCAAGCAAAGGTAAAGGGAACATTTTTTGGAAAGTTCGTTCTGACAAAATTTATAGGCGTCTGCTCCACAGAAGAATAAGGCGAAAGCCAAGCAGAAAGCCAAGGCCTCACCTGAGCCTCTGGAAAACGAAGACTTAGAAACGAAATCAGACCAATTTGATGCCGTTGAGACAGACGAGTCCGAAGACAGCGACTCAGAATTCCGGCTCGACAGCGATTCAGCACAAGATGAGGAGGACGAAACGGTCATGCTCGATGTTGCAGTCCGTATGTCTCTCCAAACTGCTCTGCGAAACAATGGTGCAGGCTCATCTTCTGGCGATGCCACTGGACTTGGTCGTGCAGTCGTTGCGAGGGCTGTTGCCGCTGAGCGGCGCTTAGCCAAGAGGAGAAAACGTACAACGGCTTCTGTTGATTGTAGTTTCGGTGATGAAGATGACATTTTTGATGCATCTGATTCGTCGTCTAAGGAAATACCTCTTTCTAAGGGTAAAAGCAAGTTAGCAGGAACCGCTAAATCTGCAAAGAAGGTTGCCCCTTACTCAACGGCAGCTGCGAAGGACGATATGTCAATCGATAAATGGAAAAAATCGCAGACGGAACATCGTCGATCCTTTTTGTCTGCTCGTCGAGCAAACAAGAAAGAAGAAAGGGCTCTAGTAGCGAGATTGGGCCGCAGGTTAACACATGTCAGTCAAAGCTGTTTTTTGCGTATTGCGGTATCAGTCATGTCTTTTCCAGGCCGAAAGAACGACCATCGCTCTGCATAGGAGTCACCCGGAGTTGCAAAACGTCTGGGGCGACTTGAAGAAAGAAATACCCATTGTCCACCCGCAGAAAGCTGCGCAGCCCACGAATTTGAAGTTGACCCTGCTTCCTTTCCAGCTGGAGAGTTTATATTGGATGAAGAAGCAAGAGCAGGGTTTATGGCGCGGTGGTATGCTTGCTGTATGTATACTATTCCGTGTAGTTTTACAAAACTAACCGTCGACATATTCAGGACGAAATGGGGTATGACAATACTCAATTCTAATCATGTTATACAGATTCTTATAATCGTTTAAAGCATGGGCAAGACTATTCAGATCATTTCGTTGTTCGTCTCTGATGCTCGACGACCAAACCTTGTTGTGGCGTACGTTGATTTTTGTCGGCATCACATTTTACAAGGTTAACAATTTAGCTTAGACCTACTGTGGCTATCATGCAGTGGAGGAATGAAATTGAAGCCCATACTGATGGTATGAAAGTGCTTGTCTGGCACGGCTCCTCTCGAGAGTTGGATACCCAGCAGCTCAAGAAAAACGATGTTGTACGTGAAGATATTTTCTTTCGGCTTTGAAAATATTAACCACGTTCTCTTGTAGGTCTTAACGACTTACTCGGTACTTGAAAGGTTGACCCATTGTTCGCTCTTCTGCTGTCTTTGAGATCTGAATGATAGCTTGTTCAGTTGTTTCAGGAAGCAGGAGAAAGGATTTAAGCGTAAAGGCTTGATTATTAAGGAAAAATCCCCCATCCACCAAATCAAGTGGAAAAGAATTGTCCTAGATGAGGCCCACAACATCAAAGAACGATCAACAAACACCGCGAAAGCAGCGTTTGAGCTGCAAGCAGAGTATCGTTGGTGTCTGTCTGGCACGCCCCTCCAGAACCGTGTAGGAGAATTGTATAGTCTTGTGAGATTTTTGGGTGGCGATCCTTTCTCTTATTACTTCTGTGAGCCCTGACCTACTTTGCGTTGATGCTGGTACGGTGTTGACTTTGCGTTCAGGCAAGCTTTGTGAGTGCAAGTCTCTACACTGGGTCTTCGAGGACAACAAAAATTGCCGAGGTTTGGGCATTCTCATTAATAACATTTCAAGGTCTTTGGACTAACACTCGATACAGAATGTGGTCATACCCCTATGCAGCATGTTCGTCTTCCGATTTTATAAGAATTTTCAACACTCATTGTCAATTATAGACATGTTTCTGGAATAATGAAATATTAACCCCTATTCAGAGTCATGGTATGTCGGGTCCAGGCAGGGATGCATTCAAGAAATTGAAGATTTTGTTGGACCGTATGATGCTTCGCCGAACGAAGGTGGGTTGAATGTATTTGGTTTTTCCGACAAGAGATATGCCTAATTCCCTTTGCAGCTTCAGAGAGCAGACGATTTGGATCTACCACCTCGAACTGTTATAGTTCGTCGCGATTATTTCAGCCCAGAGGAAAAAGAAGTTTACCTATCTTTGTTCTCGGACGCGAAACGGCAGTTCGGTACATACTTAGATCAAGGAACTGTTCTCAATAGTGAGTACTTGCATTGTATGGGCAAATTCTGTTACTCGATTAAATTTCCGTTAGACTACTCCAACATCTTTAGTCTGTTGACACGTATGAGACAAATGGCATGCCATCCTGATTTGGTACTTCGCAGCAAGACATACACCAATCAATTCGTTGAAGAAGTTGGAGAAGCAACTGTTTGCCGGATCTGTAACGAGATCGCCGAAGATGCGATTCAAGCAAAGTGCAGACATATCTTTGATAGGGAATGCATTAAACAATATCTGGAGGTTGTTTTCGAAGATCAGGTCCGTGATATCTGTATTCATCAGAAAGTGGATCTCGCTCATGTGTTGATACGCAGCCTGCTTGCCCAGTTTGTCATTTGCCATTAACTATTGACCTCGAAGCGCCAGCTCTAGAACTGGAAGAAAATGTACCCAGTGTGCGGCAAGGTATTCTTGGACGACTCAATTTGGACAACTGGCGTTCTTCATCAAAAATCGAAGCTCTCATTGAGGAGCTGAGCAACCTACGCCTGAATGACGCCACAACGAAGAGCATTGTTTTCAGCCAGTTTGTGAGCTTCTTAGACCTGATTGCATACAGGTTGCAGAGGTCGGGATTCAACGTGTGTCACCAGCTATCTTGAAATTTAAGTGTGGTTGTGATGGCCCTGATATCACTAGATTTGTCGATTGGAAGGAACCATGTCTCCCCAAGCGCGAGATGCTACTATCAAACATTTCAGTGAGTTTTTTTAACCTGAACATTTCATCTCTATCTGATACCTTCATTAGTGAATAACGTCGATGTGACTGTGTTCCTCGTGAGCCTGAAGGCGGGAGGTGTAGCTCTAAATCTGACTGAGGCTTCTCGCGTTTACTTAATGGATAGTTGGTGGAACCCTGCTGTCCGTTTTATTCAACAATTTCTTTCGCAAAACTAATTGTTTATCTCTTTTCCAGGTCGAGTATCGTGCGTACTACTATTTGTGCTCTCCGTTCTTATTTACTAAAAGACTCGGCAGAGGCCATGGATCGCATCCATCGTCTTGGTCAACGTAGGCCTGTGCAAGCAATAAAGCTCGTCATCGAAGATAGTATCGAGAGCCGTATCATTCAGGTATGTCGCAATTATTTTCCTCAATACCAACAAATTTTCATCGTGCGGTGAAGCTCCAAGAAAAGAAAAGTGCGATGGTTGATGCGACGTTATCTGCAGACGAGTCGGTAAGTGCATCGCGCCGCAGAACTGTGTAAGATGTTAGACTTAGAGGTTTTGTAGGCTATGGGTAGACTCACGCCGGAGGATGTACGTTTCATGATTATTGAATTTGTGTTTGTCGTTCATCCCAACATCCTACACAGCTCGGTTTCTTGTTTAGGGTTCGTTCAACTTCTCTTCAATATGATTATTTTATGCTCAATCCAATTTTAGTTGTAGCTTGGTTAGCTTGGAATTATTTACATAAGTTAAAGACTGTAATATCTTCTTTTTTTTGAACCAAACGTGCTGTCCATCGTGTATTCATTTAGCCCCGCAAGAACCTCCTTAACCAGTTCCAATTTGACAATTGATTTTCTGGTAGGAAGAAGTAAGGACCTAAGATCTTAAAAATGACACGACCCAATTGCAAAAAGGATATGTCAGACCAAAAAATTCCTACATGTACGGAGTTTCCATGTTACTTGTCCTCGGCTTTTCAACAGTGTATTTTATTGAAATATAACCGTAGGACTCTTATTCTCTTATTATTTTCTTTCCTATTCCTTCCTTATCTGACCCCTTTTACGTTTATCATTCCCATCACCCCCTTTTTGGAAGATATATACCATTTATGCATCAGCATTTTGGTAAAATAGATTCCGGGTTTCCTTGGTTTTCACTGGTTTCTGGGTTTCAGAAAACCCAGAAACCTATGTCGACTGAGGCTTACCATTACAATATATTTTTCTTGCAACATATATTGTTATTCATGCTACTGTAGTACAATAAATTTTATTTTTCCATTAAAACCACTAGAATATGACTTTCCCATGTATTTCATAAAATCGGATAAATCGAGGGAAAAAAATAAATCCGGGGCCAAAAAATTGGGTGTGACGCGTGACGGCCGGATTGATCGAATCGTACAGTATCAAAAATATTTTTTAGATAATTTTTTTCACTCCTCTTGTAGTAACCCAGAAAGGTTTTGTGGAAACAGCTCGAATATCATATATGTAATATTAATCGCGAGGAAAAGAAGGTGAGAGCTCATTGTGATGCAAGACTTCAGAGTTGAGAATTTTGTAAGTACAGAGCAGAGGACAATGATATAGTTAACTGTCACATGTAATTATCATAGCGGCGCCAGTCCGGCTCTGTAGAAAATTACTATAGTATATATCTTGAATGCAATGTCAAATCAATTTTTTATTTTATTTCAAAGCGATATGACTGAGAGATAAGATACTGACGGATCTCGAGTGTCCTTCGGACAGAGCCGGGAATGTAAAATAGACCGGCTTATCATAGGATGAATTCATGTGAAATCGTTGCATCTCTTCTTCAAGGTGAAGCAAATGAAGGAATTTAACTGGGAGGAAATTGCTCAAGCATGTGTACTTTGTCTAATTCGCTTTGCCTTACTGACAAGTCAACTCGTTCAGCATAACAAGGAAGGGGACGTCGTAAGTTATTGCCAGCGAAACTCTGAATTTCGGACCTTGCAATAAAAATGTAGTGGATTGTCGTAGACACCAAGGTCTATGACCTTTCTAAGTTTGCTGACCTTCATCCTGGTGGTGCAAATGTACTCTATGCCGATGCTGTTGGTGAGTAAATATTCTTCGTACAAGTGTCTACCCTGATTCCAGTTCCATTAGCTGGGAAGGACGCTACACAAGTCTTCTTCGGTTTGCACCGACATGAGGTTTTGCTGAAACCTCAATACAAGCGACTTCAGATTGGCACGGTTCGTGGTCAAACTGAGCAAATCAAACCTCTTACTCCCGGCGAGCTGAGCAAAGTGCCGTACGCCGAGCCGACATGGCTAAGTCCTGGATTTTACACCCCATATTATTCAAACAAGCATCGGAGATTTCAGACCGCAATACGCGAGTTTTTTGAGACCGTTGTTAAGCCAGAGTCAATTAAGTGCGAGGAGAGTGGAAAAAAGATCTCACAAGAAGTTGTTGATACACTTGCGTAGGCTTTTACCTTTTTTATTTATTACAATTGCAGTCCCTGATTTTTTATTGACAAGCGAAACAAACATTATTGCTATGCGTCTTGGACCAGGCAAGCATCTAGAAGGACGTACTCTAATGGGAGGGATCGTCAAACCTGAGGAATTCGACTACTTCTTTGAGGTTAGGCATGTCAATCGTGGTTTGACATTGCTAAAATTTCCTAGGCCATCATCCATACTGAACTTGCTCGAGTGAGTAGTAGAGCTGTTGTTGATGGTCTCCTCGCCGGTCTGGTGATAGGGTTGCCGCCAATCCTGAATTATGGGTCGCCTGAGCTTCAACACAAAGTAGTTGCGGGTGTAAGTAATTTTGCAACGGTCGAAACTGACACCCCAATTTAACGCCCAAACTATAGGCCTTGGCCGGTAAGAAGTATATAGCTCTTGCCATCAGTGAGGCATTTGCAGGGAGTGATGTTAGTGGCCTGCAAACAACTGCAGTTCGTGATGGTGATTATTGGATCATAACTGGAACGAAAAAGTATGCACCATCCAGATATTCGTCTGGAACAAAGTCATGATGGACATTTTCAGGTGGATCACAAATGGGACATTTGCCGACTATTTCACCACGGGTTGCAAGACAGAGGTAATAGGTTTTCCTTTCACTTTATCGTCCGGAAGTTGTTCACTGCATATTCACAGACTGGTTTTACTGTTATCTTAATTGAGCGTGGTCCAGGAGTCTCAACTAAGCCGATTAAAACCGCCTATTCCTCTGTTGCTGGTACAGCCTATGTGATTTTCGACAAAGTAAGTCCATCTTATCGGTCCAAGTCTTTTACTCAACAGGGCCCGCATAAGGTTCGTGTGCCCGTTTCCAATACCTTGGGAAAGATCGGGGCTGGAATGTCTGTTATTCTTTCTAATTTTAACCATGAACGATGGATGGTGGCAGCAACATCCATTGGCGCTCAGCGATTAGTTGTAGAGGAATGCCTGAAGTTAGTAAATTCTTTTCGATGTGTTATTTAGGTTTAAATTTCCTTCAGGTGGACAACACAACGTATCGTCTTTGGGAAGCCATTAAATTCGCAAGCAGTAATTAGGGCAAAACTAGCCACTATGATTGCTCGAATAGAGACGTGCCAGAACTGGTTTGAATCAGTGACCTACCAAATGAACAAGGTAAGTTAATGCCTACGTCCTGGATCGTCTTTAGTTCATGAACTTTAAAAATTGTAGATGAACTATGCAGAGCAATCTTCTAAACTTGCAGGACCTATTGGTCTCCTCAAACAGTGTGTATCCTTCTTTATGTTACTTTAAATCAATTTAGGTGCCATCTAGATATGTTTCTCGTTGTGGCCGAGAAACTGCAGAAGGTGCGCCACCACCTTTTATTTCCATGTTTCGTTTTGATTGTTAAATACTCCGTAATTATAGACGCAACACAAATCTTCGGTGGTCGTGCTTTGACCATGACAGGCATGGGTAAATTCATCGAGAACGTTAGTATCCTTGTCGTGGATTTTATTTTCAAATCATGCTTATCACTCTTCTGCTTGTAGTACCACCGAACATCTGGCTTTGATGCAAGTAAGTCGCCGGCATGTTGGCTTTCTGACAAAATATGACATCCATATAGTTCTGGCGGGTGCTGAAGATGTTTTGGGGGATCTTGGAGTTCGACAGGCACTCAAGAAGATGCCGCGCAATGCACGGTTGTAGGAAAGGGTACCGAAAATAATCTAGTAACGAGGCGGGATTGTGTTAAAACCTTTCTACATTCTATAACAATACTACGCAGACTGGAAAAACATCAGAAGTCCTTCATACACAGCCCATCCAATGGCGGAGCTGAAAACTTTCCGTGACAGCCTAAGAGACGCACCATCAAAGAATCCAGTCGTACCCCTTTGCTATGGTGTAATTTAGTCACTATCCTGTGTGATCAGGAATTTATTCTGACCTTCCAAATTGTACGAATCGTCTTTAAAAAACCACGATAGCGGTCTTCATTGCGGACTTGCAATTTTGTCTACTGGATTATTCAGTGAACGATAATCTAGACCAAGCTCGAAGTACAGACTTTGACAACGTCGAAGGGATGCGTCATCAACGTTGCGATTGCACCTGCTGACGCAGCAGACATGGCGTGTAACCCTGTAGCCTGACTGTTCGACTGAGCAGGAAGGAAGTAAGCTAAGGGTGATCATTCTATTATCAAGAGCTTTGTTTAAATGAAGAAAAAGGATGCATACACGATTCGCGCTTTATGGCCTCATAAAACACAACAAAAAGACCAGCGTAAGGTGCATCACGCAGAGAGGAAGCTAGAAATCCTCGAAGGAGTTCGGAGTGACCTTGGCGTGCGATGGACGCAATTGCAGCAGGCAGACTTTGATAATTGTAGATGTTGCTCTGTGGAAGTCAAAGCGACAATGATATTAATATACTTACGCAAGATGAACGAAACACGAACCTCATAACGGGCTTTGAGGACGGAGAATGGATTGAGAAGAAAACCAACTGCGCCGCGCGTCGTTGCACCGGCCACGAGATTTCCCTGCATAGAAAGGGTTGGAAGGACGGAGGTGTTCCGATTTAGTGCTTGCCCATCTGGATATTCCTTGACTAACGCAAAGTATGGTGATTGCGCCATGTATGCACGAAGTTGGGTCAAACTAGTCATATAAAGAGCAATACCAGGAATATTTCTATAGAAAAACGAAGTAAATATTATACACCGTGAGGAAAAGGTAGCACAAAGTTCGTACCGCATTAAAGAGGGTAACGTTCCTCTCCACAGTCCGCTCAGGCCATTTACCGCGACGATTTCACGTGTCGTCCTGAAGACGACAGAGGAATGGAACCTTGGAGAGAACCGGAATGAAACAGGGATAAAAAGGGAGCTATTAAAAACTCACTTTGAAGGGTTTCTAAGACCATCTCCCTGTTGCAGGCGCGTCTTGAGGAGGTCAACTGTTCAAGAAGCTGCCAGTCAGGGATCGTGTGGCTCTTTAACGCGAAGATGGTCATACAGGGTTGAAGACATATGGTAGTCGCAAATCCTGATAATGCACCTAATTGAAAACAAACATAAGTTCATGCCATTGCTCAAATCCGATTATTATTACCAGAGAATAGTTGTTGCTGAACATTGCGCATAAGATGCCCTTCAAATTTTCGGATGGCCGTCTGCACCAGGAATCAGGATGACACAGTGAGTTGGCTTCGGCCCCGCGTATTCACTATGTGGATGCCAGAAAAGGCAAGAATTGGGTTGGACCCGGAACACGACCTGCAACGTCCGAGTTACAATGGCATCAATTCCGACACAAGCCCGCTCGAAAGCTCTTAGGGCCTGTCTATTATGTTCACTCATTCAGGCTCCCATTGATTGGAAGAAGAACGGTTGCCCAAATTGCGAATCAATACTTGAAGTCGGTTCTCTTTCCTTGTTCACCAAAGACCAACTGATGTTCAACAGCATCTGTTCTAGTTAAAGAATCAACCCGAGCACATTTCGACTTGTACAACTACTCAGTTCGACGGAGTTATTGCTATAATTGACCCTGATCAGAGTTGGGTTGGGCGGTGGCAGCGAACAGGTTTGTTTTCTATTGACTTTGTATTGAAAACTTTTTGACTTTACTTCTGCAGCGAAATACGTTCGTGGAATGTATGCCGTTCGTGTAATGGGCAGATTACCAGAGGATATAGAGGTTAAATTGGAGGAAAGTAACATCAAATATCGGCCTAGAGACCAGACGGACATGGATTGAATTTTATTTGATTTTTCGGGAAGATTTATTGTGAACCACGTAGGTCTACCTCGGGTGTGACTGGGCTGCATGTTTGTAATTGTACTCAGCTGCGGGCTGCGCTTTAAGAACTGCATTTGTAGCTACAGATAATAAATGACCATGAAGAAATGCCAATCTTTCAATAAGGTTGCAATCCTAGCACACCCTGGCAAGCTCCTTCCACGTCTACGATCTACGCAAGGGATCAGTGAGAGTTGTTTGAAGGTGCGCTCGAAGCAAAGAACTGACCTCCTTGGGGGCAGACACAGAGAGTACAGTGGCATGCTTTTCACCTACCAACACTACATCCTGCAGCATCACCAAAGCTGATGAATAAACATGATGATCAACGAATAAAAAACCATTAAATTGACCTCTATTCTGATACCCAAGTTATGGAAATGCTTGGGGTACTTTGTTGTTGGAGGGACATAGACCCCTGGATGACAAGTCATGTGGGTATTGAGCGCAGTAATAAAGGGCAAGACATTACCCGGTTCGATGGTTATAACCATATCCTTCTTCAGCGGTGCTGGTCGATCAATATGAGCGGACTCATGTAGATCTGTATATCATCAGTGATTAATAACTAACAACTAGCAGGGAATATTTACCGATGCCAATAGGATGCCCCACATAGTGCGGGTATAATACCCTCTCCAAGTCACCATCATTGCCGAGGCTGAACCCGAGTTGGTTGAGTTCCTTCTTCAGCAGGTTGCATGTCTTACGATGCAAATCTTGTAAGGAATGACCACTACTTTCCGAGCATAACTTAATCATTTGCTTTTGTGCTGAGAGGACTGCATTGTAAAGATCGCGTTGGGGAGATGTAAATGTCCCGGAGACAGGGAAAGTCCGAGCTTAAAATATGGTATTCGGTGTCTAGCACGGAAGGCAGAGGAGAAATTTTGCTTGGCTCACTGATATCGGATGCATATCCACTGTGGAAAATCAGTCGAGCTACGTAGACTGAATTCGCCCAATGAAAGTCTTACTTGTATTCGCACCCAGCGTCAATAAGGACGAGTTCGCCTTCTTCTAATATTTGATTATTATGAGTATAGTGAAGTATCAGAGAATTGGGCCTGGAAAAGAAATGAGAGTTGCGAGAGTGTAAAGCCAAAAACTCGAGGTTACCCTGAAGCCACTACAGGAACGTAAGCGGGGCGCTGAGCACCACCAAGCGCACAAAGGTATTCGAAATGGGCTGCAAGAACATGTTCTGACATGCCAGGTTGAGCGAATCTCATAGTCTTCGCAATGGATTTTAAAGAATTGTACGTGGCATGTTAAAAATAATAATAACTTACTTTGGTGTGTGCATGTGCGCCGATATCCGCCGCTGCGCGCATTACTGCTTGTTCAGCCGGACTTTTGATAGCACGAAGTTTCCCAATATGCGGGGCTAAGGGTTTTTGTTCCTCGAAGAGGTCCTTCTGCAATGAGGACAAACCCGACAGATATGTAAGCAGCCATTTGGTTTTGGGTCGTGGAGACTTGATAGACGTGTTGGGGAGGTCGACGTAGACATTAGAATAGTGTGGAAGAGATTTGAGGTGCGAGACCAAGTTGTCTATTGACAAAACATCATCCGTCTGGAATAAATTTTTAGCTGCAGAGTGGCCTGTACTAGATGGTTTTCTTTTCATTCCATACATATAGTGAAAATGCATGAACTGACTTTGCCCCGTTCCATTTTGCTTTCGCTAGATCTGTACCGGACGAGAACAGCGTCATTCTGTAACCTCTAGATGATGAATTCTTCTCTTTGAATATTTATTTGAGTTAAACGATATTCCGGAGGAAGAAAAAATGAAGTGTCGGACATACCAAGAATAACAGCAGAGTCAGGTTCTTCAAATCCAGTGAGATACCATAAGTCAGAGGACTGTCTGTACTTGTAACTGGACATTGCAGCTTCGTAAACGAGGCGCAACTTCATAGCAGAGCTGGCCGCTTACAATATATCTATGCAAAGGAGTAAGCGGATTCGATTGAAAGCAGGATATGACATCGACACGCACTTCCAGACATATACTTCATCGGAGCAGCTACCATCACCACCAAACTTTTATCAGGTAGAGCTTTCATAAGTTCTTGTCGCCTCTGCTCATAATCCGACGCTGGTATCCCAGGTGTAAGTTCACCATGTTTTACTTGAACAAGGTTAGAATGTTTCTGCTTCTTCAGAAATTAGAATGCGGCAAACCTAGATGTGGATGAGAGAGCGATGTAGGCTGGCCATATTCCGAAGGTTTCGTGAATAGAGCTCTTATGTTAAGGCGTGGTGGTATACGCCGACATGAACACAACATGGAGGTCAACGGAAGATTTGGTAGACCCTAACCCTTGGTGAACTGCCCCTAACCCCAGCGAATCAGGACCCAATCCTTACACCAACTTCTGTGCCGTCAGACACCGCCGCAGTTGACACGGGCATAATGGGGTGTGACAACGGTCCCGACCCTGACGCGATGGAACATTACTGAGTCCATGACTGTGAGTTACTCAGTTGCTAATCATGACTTTTTCTCTAAAACGTTAAAGTGGGAGTTCATGCGGAGTATTCACTACATTCCAAGAAACGCCAAAACAGTTGCTCACGAATCCCGCAACGGAATTCTCATGTGCAATACACACCATAAAGTGTTTGGTCTTTATCGGTTTTATATTCGATGGAAGTCTGATGTGAGCTGCGGCGAAAAAAATCTGCATGACCTTTGTTGACTTTCAGACCAACAATCTTATCGTCGTTAACCACTTGCGGTTTCTATCCTAGATTCCTACGATCATATACAATGTGCTTCATTTCAACACCAATACGGAGGGGTGTCCCTTCCCCACCGCCTTCCTGTGGCATGAATACCGTGTTCATGGCTTTCATCCCACCTGTGGTGATCGGCCTGTCGCCATCAAGACTGATGGTCTACAAGACGGACGTTCCTCTGGCGGACGTGGATGACGGTGCTGGAAGACATGACGGTGGTGTGGCAATGGCAGCGCTAGCGCTGGCGAGCTGGTCGGAGGAGTATGCACCTGACACATGCGTTTGGAAGGCGACACCCTTGGAGCTTGGCCCAAAGCAACTCGGTGACACTCCTCATGGAAGGACTGTGTGGTGGAGAACTTGTCCTGGGATGGAACAGCTGAGGAGAACATTGAGAACGTGAGGTCGGGGTTGTGGCTCGATCTTGCAGTAACGACCAATTGGGCAGCCTGCTAAAGTTTTTCTCGAAGTACAATGTTTTACCACGTATATCATAAGACCAATATTATTTTCATGCAATGTATATATCTATTCAGCATCTTAAGCAACCCTTATATAAACTATATAGGGCCGCCCATAAAAATTTTATAATTTTATTGCAGAGTCTTGCCGGGCGGAAAAAAAAGTACCTACAAGTTGTCACGCGCAGGTCAACACTGAATCACGGCCACAATTCGTGCCATGCCACAACACGGTTATAACTCGAAGGAAGTGGTTGATCAAAATCGAGCATTGGGATACGTACTACATCCCTACAAATCTCCCTCATCTCCAAGAAAGGCGTACTTTCCCTCGATTTTGATCCTTGATGGGATCATTAAGACGAAAAGGTGGTGATACATTCCATGGGCTACTACTTATTTTGTATGTATGAGGTTTTTTGGGTCAAGTATGAAGTAAATGCCCTTGATCAAACAAAACGACTAGCAAAAGAAACAAGAGGTCAAGAACTTGAAGTAGAGAACGCGAAATGCGTCACGCCCCCTCAGGCTGCACCGCATTTGGCGCCAAATCTGTCAAATTAACAAGGACGCTGAACTGGGTATTCGGACCGCCGCGGAGAGCCTTGACAGTGAAGTACTGAAGGTGATAATCGTAAGAAATTTCTGCTATAGGTAGAATGACGGGGCCTATCCCAGCATGCGGCGGGAACGAAACTATCGGCAAGACTTCGTAATCCGAGGGATACAACAATGCGGATTGCCCGACCTGGACAAGGATATCTTTGCCATCTCTGGGTACAAAGCGCAACCCGACGCGCCCAGTGTTAGAAACCGGGAGGTTTGGAGTGACTGAGATGCGACTTGGTACGTGTGATCAGCAACCATGGAATACTCTAATACTATGTCAAGCAACAGCGGTCTACTCACGGAATGGGCTCTGACACTTTGGACTCGGCCATAATTCAGCAAAGGTGATTTTATATATGAGAAAGTAGTTATAGTTCGCGGTGAAATGTCGGATCGACGTTTGCAGATACAAGAGTCAAGACGGTGCCTTTATCTACTAGAAAGCAAGGCAGTGCACCACAGTCTAACTTATCGACCATGTCATTCTGGGTCTCATGACTCGATGACTGGGAAGAGCTGGTGGTCCGTGGACCTTACTCCGAGTTCCGATCTGGGTCTAATTTTAGTGACGATAAGATCCATCGTCTTTACAACTTGAATGCTCAGCACCGCTCCCATTGGATGTTTATATCTATGAGCTATTATACACGACCTTTTGTCAGTAAATTTGGGATGTAGAACACTGTGAATGTAGATCTGTCATCGAGTACTTGTTCCAGCCTGAGTAAGTCTTAATAAGTGCTTGTTCTAGAGCTGCCCAGAATAAACACACCAATGAAGATGAATACCCATTTCCGATCAAAATGTCAGGCTTTGAACTGGTTACATAACAAATTTGGGCATTGCCACGGAAGATCAATGAATAAGGCTGCATTGCTTCAAAATCATGAGAAGTTCTGGGGACTCCAGCTTAATTGAAAGCCCCAACGAGTGGGGCATTTTGTAATATTGTCACATTGAGTTTTCACCCTCAATTCCAAGTGGCACACCGCTGCAAACACATGGTACAGCGGTCACCTAGGTACAAACTTATACCTTCCATTTCAGAGTTTAAAAATTAGGATTTGCTGATTCAGGCTTACACCAGATAGATATCGATAGAGCACTTAACCGATTTGCAAGGGCAAACTGGTCTAATTTTAGCATCGTTTGTGTGGCTTTGCCGCTCTCCACTTCACGTTGCAGTGCCCACTGCCCATCGAAATAATTATCCCTGCTACACAGGTAAACGAATCGACTGGATCGAAAGTATCTGGATGTCCGGCGTCCGCTACCTTAAAGGTAACCGTGTTGCCATTTAGGGAATGTTCCCGATTGGCACGTGCCTCAGGTTCCGATCATTCCTCCCTGATTTCTATATACATAGGTGGGAACGGCGATTCACGACTTTGGCACGGGAACGAATTGAGGACAGACGTGTCTCCCTTGCGACGGAAAGCCATCGTTTGGTTGACATATGCCTGTCGTTTTTTGACGATTAGACGCTCCACTCGAAGAACTGGGAAACCGACGAATTGAGCAGACGTAATTTTTCCCAATTGTCCAATTAGAATTCAAACACGTCATTGACACGCTCATTACACACTGCACCAGTCAGTGTGCAAGGATTTGCACAACTTCAGCACGCATTCAAGCGTCCTTGAGAACATGTCTAACATCTTTTGATACACGTAAATTAGGCTATATGATTTATGAATACTCTTTCTGAATAAACTTAGCGATAGTCTGAAGCTGGATGTTAGAAGTGCCCTCATAGATTGCACCCTAAAAAGCATTGTCACTCGTGAGTCGACATTGCAACAGAAAGACGAAAAAAAACTAACAATCTTCGAGTCTCTCCAGAACTTTTCAATACCCGTCTCTCGGGTAAAGCCTACACCACCAACCCACTCAATCGCCGAGCCTGAGACGTTTTGTGCAACAACACTAGCCCAATATTTGGCCATGGCAGCTTCCTTGGTAAACGGCAGCCCTTCTTCCTTTAGCCTCGCAGCATTATAAGTTAGCAGACGTGCCGCTTCAATTTCAACAGCGGCTTGTGCGAACTGGAAGGCCATGCCTTGGAAGGTTCCAACTGGCTGCCCGAATTGTTGCCTTTGATAAGTGTAAGGGACTGCTTTGTCAAACGCGCCCTGTGCGAGACCAAGCATTTGTGCGGCGATACCTATTCGACCTTCGTTCAGAATTTCTATGGCGATCTGTGAGGGTTTTTCGTAAAAGTGAAAGATGGGAGTGACATTGTGATGAACGGTCTACCTTATAGCCTTTGCCTTCGCCACCTATAACATTCTCTTCTGGTACTCTGAGGTCATCGAAATCGAGCGTACAGGTCGAGCTCGCTCGGATGCCGAGTTTTTGTTCCTTCTTCGCAATCTTGATACCCATGTCCTTCGTGGCAAGGAAGCATGTGATTCCTTTGTACCCTTTACTGGGGTCCACCTACACATAGAAACAGGTATAACAATGCAGAATAGTTGAAGACAAAGACCTACGTTAGCAAAAATAAGGAAGACCTCGGCCTCGTATGAGTTGGTTATCCACATCTTGGATCCATTAATTATCCACTGGTTCCCATCCTTCTTCGCGCGAGTCTTAAGTGCAAATGCATCCGAGCCAGAGGAAGTTTCTGACAGGCAAAAAGACCCAAGCTGATAGTTCTTTAGACAGCGATCACCGATTGCAGTTGTGAATTAGCTCACCTTGGATTCGGCAAGTTGAGGTAGCCATTTCTCCTTCTGTTCTTCTGTACCATGTTTCCGGATGACAGTGTTGACCAAAGTATTGTGGACGTCGCAAAGAACGGAGACGGATGGGTCTATCTTGGCGAGTTCTTCAATGGCAATGATGGCAGAGGTGAAGGAGCCTCCTGCGCCTCCTTGTTCCGGGCTGGTTTCAATGCCCATAAGCTGGGAAAAGTGATATAAAGACATAGAATATATTGTTCTGCGGAGAACATACGCCTTGTTTGAAAAGTCCATTGATGACTGAGCGGTCCATGCTCTCTTGCTCGTCCATCTCCCGGACCTTGGGCTCGACAACATCTACCGCAAACCGCTTTACTGCACAATAGACAGGTCATTTGTAGCATGAGAAATTTGGAAAAATCGACTTGCCTGCTTCTCGAAGCATTTGTTCTTCATCTGTAAAGACGTAGAGTGATGTAGGCTTATTTCCATCTCTGCGAGGTGTAGAGGAGGAGAATGGTCTGAAATGGCAAGGTAAGCAAAATGTCGATTAGTGGGACTGGGTCTACCTCAACTTTAAAGATGACTTTGAAAACGCAGAAAGAAACTTCAATGACCTTCTTGACTGGGCTGCAATAGAAAGCATGGTAAGTAGATGGGAGTGGAATAGCAATATCACATGATTCTCTGAGTTCGGTTACTGCGCGCTTTGAACATTGACAATGTCCACTGCCCGTCTACTCGTCGTCGCAGCCGTTGCAAGCGTCGGATTTGGTTATTTAAACACCTCACCCATTGTAGCATGGTCATCTATTAGGTGGGGCCCTTTACTTTCGTTATGTTTTTCTTGCTGAACGTTCCTGCAGTTCAAATATCCTCGACTCTTTGCCTGCGCAACTCGATTCGAAAGTTCACTTTGTCTCCCTCATACAGAGTATCATTGACGCGGTGGATATCTGCAACTACGATGCTGTTGTGATTGTTGAACAACCAGGAGTACATCCATCTCCTTATACTCGTGTTTAACATAACCAATTTATCTTTCTTTCCACAGCTGCATGCTTCTGACCTTCGCTCGCTCTCTCCTCAGAGTCAACTTGCCCGTACCCTCTTGTCTGCCCCATCTGCACGACAATACCCCTATGTCCCTGCTCATCCAGATTTCGACGTTCTTGCATTCGCTCAAAGGGTCTCCACCACATGCCGTTCACAGTTGACGCAGTACATACTAGGAGATGAGGGTGTCGCTTTCAATCACGACGTCAAGCACGTTGTGTATATCAATATGCCCCACTTAAGGGAATCAGGAAGGGCGAGGAAGGATGCTATGGTCAAGTACCGTGAGCAATTTATATTGGTATCACTTGTCCATTGCGACTAAACCGACATCTGGTTTATCCAGAATCACTACTCCATGAGGAGCTTGCTTCACTGCCCTTTCCAGATTACTTCATTATCTATACCGCTATTCCATTCCCTTCTTCCTCGAACAACTTCTTCAAGCGCCAGGCACCTAACGACCCCGATCGTCCTGTCCTCGACCTTTTAGGAGAGGAGCCTGTTCTACCCGCCTACACTAACGCAACCCTTCCAAACGGGGGCATTTTGAAGAAATACCAGCTCCTCACCCCTGAATTGATTACTTCCCTTTCAGTTTTCCTCTTCATCATGTTGCCGATTCTGTTTGTCGGTCTGAAAGCGCTTGCAGGAGTGCAGAATCCAATCAGGTTGGATGTCTCCAAAACCTTTAATGCACAGGAGCGGAAGAACCAGTAGTTATGGAATGTATCTTATAGATACGACAATGCACAATACTTCCAAGCAATGAGCTGAGTAGAGTACAACAGGGCACATCGAAACTACACAAAGAAAAGATGTGTGCCGGGGTTTTTGCTCAACGTCGTGTACGTTCGCTGTCTTCATACCACGTTTTTGTTCGTTTCGCACTCTCTTGCGCAAAAGAAAAGACTTTGGGGTTCTTTCAGCAAAACGATAGCAGATCCACGACCAACTGGGCTCACGTTCTCGTTCTGTAGCATCCAGACCTTCACGGAATGTCTGCGCCGTGTTAACTGACGGGCCTCCCAAGCTCGCATGACCCAAGGCTGCAAAGTGCTGTGCCTGATCAATCACTTCAAGAAGACGACCCTTGAACGCCTGCTCATAGACATTCAAGCAAAAAAAAAAATCCCAAAAAAATAAATGCATCCGACCTTGGTTAAAATCTCTGACATATCATTTGCTTGTTCGTCACTCAGACTGGCAAAAAAAAAAAAAGATTAAAAAACAAGTTGATAACGAGCCGAAAAGAGGATTCGCGTACATATCCATGATGGTCTTTCCGAAGCCATACCACAGATTTCCGGCACCAACAAGATTTGCGAGACGAACGCTGCGAGGCTCTGCTTTCAGTGCATTGCGAACTTTGGGACCAAAGGCCGAGGGTATATTGAATTCAGCCCAATCACTGTAACACCAGCCTGAGAAAAATAAAGAACACGGAATAGATTAATGGAAAAGCTGACAGACGAGTAGATGATGGTGTATGCCAGCCATATTGGAATTTGAATTTTGCTTAGGACTGCGATCTGCAAATTTTTTGGGCTTTTTGTTGAGGCCTACGAAAGCAAAACGTACGTCGCGTTCTGAGCCTCCTCCTATGTGACCCACGCCTGGTATTTCGTTTTTGAACGTGCATTGTATCTTTTGGTTTTCAGCAAGAATGGCGTCTATGGAAAAATAATCAAATCCCATGAAATCAGTGAAGGAGAAGCGTTGTGGCTGATGCACGTGACTGTCTTTCAAAGGACGCGACGGTGGTATGATTCTCATGTTCGCCATCCGCTTCTACACATTAGCTGCCCGAAGGTTTCCTTCAAGACACTCTATTACACATGCTCAACGTCTCTTTTCTGTTTCCCCATTCCGGATGGCAACGGCAGAAACGCCATTAATACCACCTGAAATAATGGAGGCAATCAACAACTCACCGACATTCCAGAAGATTTCGAAAAGCCCAGCTGCCCTAGCTGCACTCCTAAAGGTGGCAGAGGAAATGCAGAAATCAGGTTCCTAACTTTTTGTTGTTCCTCTCCCATTTTCTGTTTCAGGTAACAATTCCCAAGTCGATTGACCCTTTTGCGTTATTTGTAGGCATTGTTGTTGATTTAAAAAAACCGTCGACGCTTCAGATGCTGAAATTGTGTGCTAACGCCAAGTTTCGGGAGGCGTCAAAGAAGGTTGTTGAAGAATTCCAAAATGTAGGCGTCGACCTTCGCTCGAAAGTGCGTAGTTTCGTCGGTTTCTCCCTTCTTTTCTCAGCAAGCCTTACATTCCTCCACCCAGGATGTAATGGAGGAATTTCAAGCCATTGTAAAAACTTTTCAGGCTCCAAAGTAGTTTGTTGATAGTAGATTATATAATGCATTGACTGCTACGAGAATTGAACGTTCGAATCATAACTTTGATAGGAAAATGTCCGTCCCATCTTCCGAGTCTGCTAGAACGCCAACAGCTATCGAACATCCCTTCCCTCAAGTGCCTTATTATTCTATCGAGTATCCAGGTTATGTCCAACATTCTTCTGTTCCCCTTGCCATTGAGAACCTCGGCGGACAGTCCAAGCTTGGTCATGCCTTCCGTCGCTCTTCTCACAAAACAGACGCATTGCTGGAACTATCTTTTCATCGTGATAACCCATTTACACATCCGATTCCTGGAGATGTTGTGCCGGCAAACAGTCTCTTGCTCAAGGTTGTCAAACGGAAACGAAAAGCACCTATAGATGCAATGTCTATTGACAATTCAGATAGTATTATCGGCGAATTTACTGCTGAAGTCGTCGGCATCGTCTCAAAGACAGCTAGATTCAGAAGTGCGTTAATTTAAATTTAATTGGGTTCTTCTCGGCGCTTAATGAAGATGCAGGTATGGCAGACTATCAATATCTCCCCGACATGAATGATTCCGTATCAAAATTGCGAATGGCAATGAATACCATGGATGGTATAATACCTTCCTTACACGATTTTCTTTGCTCACAAACCTATCCTTCCAGTTGATGTATTACGTTCATACACTATCCCTACTGAACCAACAGGTGGCGAATCGCCCTCGACTTCGCCCATTGCAGAGGACGAAATGTCAATGAATCTTGACCCTCAACTTTTATCCACATCTCAAGATCAGACAAAGATGGCCTCCTCATCGAAACTCAGAGTCTTTCCTCCACCTCTATTCAGTCGTCAGGCTATTCCACAAGGATACAAGTGTTGTACTTTTAATTCCTCTCGCATACCGATGCTGATTTTTCTCTGCAGTTTCAAGGCAAACACAGCATCCATGATTACGACGACGGTGGACGAAGAAACAGGGGAGGAAAGGAAACGGATGATCAATCGGATGCGCTGGAAAGGCTATGGGCCAGCTTCGGTTATGTTCGCAGATAACCGCGTATGAATTATTTGCTTTTCCTATTTCCGCGCTCTCAATGCTTACTTCTCTTTCACAGGTGCCTGACAAGCCCCCTAAAACTGTAGAAGATGGAAGGAGTCAAGTCAACGAAAAGCTGTTAAAGAACTTGGAAGATGTGAGTCATAAAGGGTTATGGACCCTTTCGATGACTTTACCTCTTTTAAGCTCTTCAATGAAAGGCCAATATGGACGAGAATGTCTCTGCTCAATCAATTTTCTGCGTTAGAAGCCAGAGAGATCCTGAAGTAACTCCCTTGGACATTTTTATAACCTCGTTCCAGTTGCTCATACCCCATCGGATATAGTTCAAAATTGCTTCTGCCTCTCTGCTGCTATGTCTTTCAAGATGGACCTTGGCGAGACACATTAGTCAGATTCTCTTACAATCCAAGGAAAGATCCAGATTCGAGATTGTACGAGTCGTCTCGCCTATTACGTGTTTTGCTCATCTATTTCATCTACTCATTCACTCGCACCAAGTTATCAGCGTATATACTTTCGGAACGCTAATCACCCCATATCAAGACCTTCAGTTACAACGCGCCGCCATGAACGCACTTCTGCGAATGACTATCGCCAAGACAGGGATGCGGAACGGAAGTGAGTGTTCTTTTTTGGCTGGGCTTGAAGACATTGGCCAATCGAACTGCAGGATGTCACACACCTTCGATGGGAAATCTTTGACGAAAGAGACCGCTGCCTTTCAGCTTTGTGATATCCTCGATCCTATGCTAAAGGGTATGATTGAGGACCCTGAAGCATTACGAGAGGCATGCAATGTTCGTTCGAATTTTCTCTTGTTTTTTTTGTCACTATTGCTGAAGTCGAAGTAACAGGAAAGGGATGGATGGTACACTACGCATGCATTTGAACAAATCAAGACGGTATTGCGACACAAGTTTTTCTCGCTTTTGGAGGGCCATTCAGCCTCGGATGATGATTGTCTCGCGTTACTAGCTGCGAGTGATGGTTCTACAAAGGCTGCGACGGGCCATAGGAGTTCTAAACTCAGACCAGGCAGGCACAACATGGCCAAGGGTGCTTTACGTCCCGAGGATGCTGCGGTAAGTCTTCTCCTGGGAAGTCATCCAAGAAGATTTTCCTAATGAGCCATTTGAAAGGCGTTGCGTTTGAGAGCCACATTGGATCGCAATATCAAACAGTTTCATACTCAACACTCGTAGTAGTAGTTGCAGCGTTTTTACATCTTTGCAATATCGTATTGATGCATAAGTTGGATGGATATGTGAACATGGACATGATCAAGTTCGTATACAGTGGAGGTTCAAGTATGATTGCATATGCATACATTAAGGTGCTCGAAGGATTATGACGCAGCGGCTTTTGCTTCTGCACGCGCTTTGTTCTGCAGGATTTTTTGTCAGAAAATGTTGCCAAAAGTTGAAGAAAACGTACGGATCCAGCAAGGGCATGTCGAGCGTTACGACGGAACTGTGTTCGGAGGTGAATAATGCACGGAAAAGGACATGGTATAAGGAGGTTATCGAACCTTGGCATCAACCTACAACCCAACGGATACATCAATGAAATGAAGACTTCAACATGCAGCAAAAGCGTACTTACACCTTTCAACGAACGAGTGCGTGTTCGCTTGGGCTTCTTGATACCATTGCGGTGAGCCTTTTTGGTTTGGTTATGGTTTGTATGGCTGAAGTAAAAGCTTTGTCTTAGTATCGGTGCTACAATATTGGGAGAAACGTACTTCTTTGATTTGGCCATGGAGAACTCGTCGACTCTAACGTTGAGTAGTATAATTCAGGGATGTGTTGAGCACAGCCACGGTGGCTGAGTGAACTGCACAGTCCGTTCTCACGCAAGCCTGGCTTCGTTAATTCTTATGATTCCTTAGTTTACAATGTTTGGTGGAAAATCTATGCGATGCAAATTGAAAACGGACTGTATGAATACCCTACTTGATGACAATGTACTATGTAGTGAATGAATGAGGGATAAAGATCAAAATAAAGATTACAACTCGGAGCCGCCTTCAAATTTTTCCCAATTTTTATCCAGAGCCATACGAACGGCGTCCGTTGCAGCAAGGTGGAAGGGTAAACCCTTATGTCCACCCAGACCGTCCAAATTCCATCTTGCTTTTGAGAGAACAGACAGTTCGTAGTAATTGCGCGTCAAATCAGCAAGGAGTTGCTTTTCAGCGGGAACTTGGGACATATGGGCCGCTTGCGATTGGACAGCTTGCAGATAGGAAGCTGAGTGGCATGTCCGAAGAAGATGGATATGAGTCATGGAGGTTGTGATAGATGAGGTCGAATGTGGGTGAACAACGCGGATCAAGATGGAGGTCGAATGAGGAAGCAAGGATACAGGATGGTTGTGGGTCTCGGAATGTGACATGTTAGATGGGGAGGTAAGAATTGAAGTCTGTTGTGACACTTCAAGAGTGTGGTGAATAGACTCCGAATAAGCTGAAGGAGTTGCAGATGAATGAGACGTGGACGGTTCCACAATATGCGACTGCGATAAACCTAGGTCACCTTGAGAAGGTGGAATAGAGATAGGAAGATGAGTATTTGGGAAGATGGCGTAAGTTGTCGATGAGACATCGGTGAAAACGACTGCATGCTTTGTGGATTGCAAAGACCGGACAGGCGTCGGTAGGGATGGTTTTGAAGGGGTGAATAGCCAAGGTACATCGGGAACAACACAGACAAGACTGTGATGTAGTGGGGGCTGTTCTTGAGATGCGGCGACGTTGACATTGAAATGAGTATTCCATGCTTTATTTTGAAGTTTTAGTCAAATGTCAGATAATATATATATATATAACTCACCCTCCATCTCCTTTATGGTTAAAACGCCCAGTTTCGCAAAGACAACTCTCCACTCCACATTTGTTTTCTTTGTAAACTGCATCGCAAAATCCCAAACTCTCTTGACAGCATACTCCTCATTCGAATGTTCTGATTCGCCTTCGTGCTCGCCAGGTGACTGGGTGAGCCAAACACCAAGGTTATGGCTTTCCCCTCGTTGGTCAATACAACAAACGATAATCCACTTGCCACAGGCCGTCGAATGGTACCCAACGTGAAGAAGGCTGTACCGGTCCATAACATCCAGAGACGTGTGAGAAGCACGCACAAGGGAGACTTTGTTATACAGCGAACGCGCGAGTGTGAAAGATGGTGCCATGAGGTACGAACGGGTATCGTCTTTGCCACTATTAAAATTTGTAATGCAACGCGATCTGAGACGGTCAACTGGAATCAAGATCCTGTTGTAAACTGAAGACGACAGAAGATCGAGCGCAGAGTCATAGGCCGATGATTTTTGTAGTCCAATAGTTATATGTTGCTCCGGAATCAACTTGAAAAGAATTTGGTTCGCGGGATAATTTCCCAATACCTTTTTTGAAACAGAGAGAATCTGGCGTAGGACTGGTGAAGAAAGTGTCATGATGGCAATCGGTAAAACAAGAAATACAACGGTTGTTCGTCTTGGGGTTGTCAAACTTGAAACCAAGTTTCCCAACGTTTTGCGAAAAGTTGCATCAAAGCGCAGTGAAATGAGGCCGTCGCTTGAACATGAGGGTAAATTGCCAAACGTTATGGACCCATAATGTTTTCCCTGTTCAGAGGCGGTCACTCGGTGGTCACTCGAGCAGTGAGGGACATACCTGATAAGCATTTTTGACACTTTTCAACCAATTTTCCATGAGCGACTGCCTGCGACCGTCGTCTTCGAAAAGAGCAAATACGGTTACGTCTTTCCTGCCACCTTTCGGAGTCAAACCAAGTTTTTCCCAGAATCGAAGAGCAGGTGGCAAGACCTGGATGATAGCTTCACCCTTGCCTATCGATAGCATCGGCACTTCCAGCAATTGAAGAGCTGTCGTAGTATTAGACTCTTTGGCGCCAGTCACGCTAGAATCGACATGTACAGTATTTGTCAACCCGAATAACTCTGCCATAGACAGAGGAGCCTCCAACCCAGGTACATGCTGCATCAATTCTTTAATGGTTCTGATATCAGTTGACCAGACGGCGCCAACACTTTTGGCACCAACTGCATTCGCTCTCCACGCCTCGGCCCATACAGGATTTTCCACCACTTCAGTGGCAATAGCCAGTGCTGCTGCTTCTAGCGATCGTGATTTCTCGGATGCCGCTCCCATTGTGGCGGCAGGAGATACAGGTGTTGGGACTGATAGTGGAGGGTTGTAAATGTTAGAAGCAAGATTAAGTGAGTCAATCGCAGCACCTGGTGGACGAAGTGGTACACTCAGTGGAAGGAGGTGCGAGTGATGGAAGTGCGTGTTAAGAAGGGTTGGTCCTAGAGGTAAGTAGGAGGGTGGAGGTGTCGTTGGTCGGGAGATATTCATGCTATCGTTGTCTTCCACATCTTCGCCATCTTCCTCCGAATCGGGGTCAGATTCTTCACATTTCGCGTCTTCATCTTCCCGGCGACCTTCCCAGTGATGTTGAGTTATGTTCGCCTTTTTCTGAGGATTATCCCATATCGTTGCGATGGATGATAACTTGCGCTTAACACCGATCAACTTCTTTACAACACCGATACGAGGGTCAGTGGCAGCATCATACTTGACTCTCCAACTTCTCAAGGTGAACCCAGAAGGCGACGCTGGCAGAGAAATGGAGGAAACTTCTGGAGAAAATTCAATGTCCTCTGCTGGTGGTGTTGGGAGAGCGAATTTGCCAAAAGCGTATTTCCCATCTGCTTGGCGATGGTACGGCGCAAAAGGGATTGGCTCGAATAGGCTGGCACCAGGTAGGCACCCAGAGCTGCTGATACACCGCTTCACAAAGGTGTCAAGTTCGAGGTGCACATCGGGCGTGGCGGGTATCGATTGACTCTCGGCCGTCTGACCGGGAGACGAAGGTATAAGTTCCGGTGGTAGAGAGTCAGTCTGGTCTGTAAGGGATCGAGGGGAGAAACCATCCATGAGACCGCCTGGAGTCTTCTGCGATGTTGATGCCGAGTGCTGATGATGGACATCACCAATATTAGGCGGCGAAATCCTTGAGCTAAGCGTACTCACGGTACGTGAATTTAAAGTCGTTGTGCGCGACCCGTTGTTAGAACGGTTGTGAATATGTTGCAGCTGTTGTGGTGCACTCGGTTTCGAAGGCTGGTCAAAGAAACTGAAATCGTCATCAGTAAATGCACCTTCAAACTCCATGCCCGCAGTGATGTTCGCGGCATTACCTCCACTGTTGAAAGGTGTCATTGGTGGACCAGTCGTCGAATCATTGGCCATGGGGCCCATATGTAGGCTGAAATTCAAACCCATGTCGTCCATAACGAAGTCCATGTTATTAATATCCATTCCTAGAAAACCATCGGCGGGTTGTGACCAGGTGGAATCCATATCATATGAATGAAATGAGGTATCGTCTGAAGGTTGGGTGGCGGTAGGTGCAATAGTTTCGGTAGTAGGAACGGTGTTTGAAGGAACATCCAATACCGGTAATGGTGAGTTGCTTGGGATAATGGGAGAGGTTTTGACTTCAGACGAAGATGCAAAGCTTGGATCAGTTTGCGGGGGGGATGGGTAGAAAGTCTGTACGCCGGTAGGTAATGAAGTAGGTGTTGGTATTAGCTGAGGTGCTTGTGATGGAATAGGTTGAGAAGGGGCAGGCGCAGGAGTCGATGTTGATTGGTCAACCGATGTCACCGCTGTTGTTGCAGGTGTCATGGAGGATCGCGTTGTCTTCGGGGATGTTGTGGCCCCAAATTCTCTCTCCCGCCTAAGCCTTTCACGTTCGCGTTCTCTTTCACGCGCAACTGCATCAATATATCCGCCAACTTCTGCAGTCACTTGTTTTAGATCCTTGGAAGCCAATGTCAAAGCACGAAACGAGTAGAGGGACTCGGATGTGGGTGAAGTAATGAAAGAAGGTTGGCGAACGACAGACTGGATAGATGCCGAGACAAATTTGGAAGCAGGAGGAGAAGGTTGGAGTGGAGCTGGTAGATCGGGGATGTAGTCCAGATATACTCGTGAAGAGGAAAAAGGGAGATAAGATAGGCACAGCTTTGTAGGGTATATGATAGTGAGGCCCTTATCTTCGCCTTGCTTATTCTCTACTTTGATCCAACCAACTATAAAAGTAGGAGAATGAGAAGACTCGCTTGATACATGGTCCCAATCGCCGGCGCCTAGCCCTTGGAGAGCCGCATTAAACTGTTTGATAAGACCAGCTGTAGGACCCGTGTAGCTTGCAAGGAAGTATGCTGGCGTTCCATAGGGCAAGAGGGTAATAGGTGTTCCGGCGGGTAAAGGTAGGGATTGGAAAATATCCAGAAAGGGTGTAGGTATAAGTGTGGGGTGTATAACGAGATAAGAAGGGGTTCCGTCTTGGGTGTACGAAAAGTGTACTTGTAACTGGCAGAAGACTAGTGGACTTTGGAAGGCAAATTAGGACGGATCTAAATTTATACTAGAGGACGTACCGCGTGATCGCTTTGTATTCCCAACCAGAGGGGGATGCGTTCTGGCTCATGAGGAAGCCATTCTTGAGACGCTTGATATACCTTTGGACGGAGCCAGTTTTCTTGGAAGAGGCATTGACAATGTCGTGAATTAAACGTGACCGAACGGCATCATAAAAATGAGATATGAGGATGATCTTGTCATAATCGGGTACTAGACTGAGCAAACGTAAGCGGATAATGTTAAGCGAGTGTGAAAAACTTACGAAGATATACTGGGAGGTGTGAAGGTAGATGCTTCTTGTACTGCAAGACAGGGATGACTGGATTAGGAATATCTCCGAAATGAAACGGAAGAATTACACACCAACTAAACCGTCGAAATCTAGATGAGCAAAGGCATCTGGTGGGGATGGCTGTTGTACTAGTTTGAAGAGAAATATAAAGGGGTCGTTGCCAATGTGCACACATGTGAGGATGGACTCTTGAATGGGAGATGAAGCATAGCGGGACAGGATGGATCGACGGGCTTGTTCGATTGGATCAAGAGAACATGGGGTGGCGGGTTTCAAGAAAACATAAGCAATGGCGGGATTAGAAGAAAGAGAAATTCTGGAAGCCAATATATTATCGTGAACAGATATCTGGGGAGGTATATACGGGGGGACAGAGGGAGGAGGACGGTCAGTGCCTGGCCTGGCAGCCATTTGGGTGACAGATGAAGAGAGGAACCACAAGCCCGGAGAATGCCGAAGTCCGTTTTTTTTCAGGATTTGTTGGGACTCTGCGTTGTTCATTGAACGGCAATCATGCTCCAAGGCTCAAGACCCGCCTCTGCCTCTACCAGGCCTGCTATTTCTCCTCTTCCACGACAGTCTTATCAAGTCAACTCCCTAACACGAGTACTCGACACTACTCACGGCAGAATCCTATGCATAGCCGATATTCGTGGCCGTCTTTCTGCTCTCAATGACCTTGCTCGAGAGGCAAATGCAAAGGCCATTATCCATACCGGAGACTTTGGTTTTTTTGGTATGCCGCCTCTTCTATAAACTCATTTTCTTTTCATATCTTGTTGTAGAGGCCAACAGTCTGGAAAGGATCAGTGACCGAACCCTTCGTCATCTCACTCAGTATTCGCCACTTATACCTTCAGCTCAGCGAACTCATCTTCTCGCCCCAGACAACCCTCAGGCCATAATTCGCTCAACCGTAAACATTGAATTGCTTTCAGAATTCCCTCTTTTGCTGGCAGGTCAGATTAAGCTTCATGTTCCCGTGTTTACCGTTTGGGGCGCTTGTGAGGACGTCTTTGTCCTCGAGAAATTCAGGTCGGGCGCTTATGCTATCGAGAATCTACACATCATCGATGAATCTACCACTCGCTGTTTGGACGTTGGCGGCGTCAAACTTCGCCTTCTGGGTCTTGGTGGTGCCCTCGTTCCTCATAAGCTTTTCGACAATGGCGACGGCAATGCCACCATCGCTGGCGGGCAGGGTACAATGTGGACCACCGCTCTCCAAATTGGTGAACTTATTGACACGGCTCAACGTGTCTTTGATCAGACAGAAACACGTCTCCTCATTACCCATGCCAGCCCTGGCCGTGAGGGCATCGTTTCCCAACTGGCACTCGTGTGCAAAGCCGATTTGACCATCTCTGCCGGACTTCATTTTCGCTATGCTTCATCTTACAATGAATTCAGTGTCCAGGGCGATTTTGAGGGCTTCAGGCACAAGTTGGTGCTGGGCAAAGAGGGCTTCGACAAAGTCTGGGAGAGTGTCAAGAGTCAAGTTGACGCTGTCATCGACGAACACCAACGTGTCCTTCTCGATAAATTTTTGAGTGTAATTGAACGGCTGCCTTCTGTGCAGCCGTCTTCTGGTCCAGGTGCCACAGCGACAGGAGAAGAGCCTGCGTGGAAAAATTGCTGGAACTGGAACCTCTGCGACGCAGCGTATGGTTCTTTGATTCTAGACATAAAGGAGGGTCGTATCAGTGCTGAACTCAAAAGCCAAGGTAAAATTCTACATTGATTGGTGGGGGTCTGCATTCACGTCACTCTCTTTCAAGGATTTAACTATGCCTACCGCCGATCCGCTACCGTCTCTGCCACTCCCGCTTCCTCCACGTCTGCTCTTCCTGAAGCGAGGGCTAACATCAATCAACAACCAACAAAAGTTGCTACTCCAGTGGTCGACAAGCCTCTTCCTCCTCATTTGGCCAACAAGTCAAACGCTACGACGCCACCGCCTGTCAATGGTTCATCTGCCCAGACTGACAAAGAATCCCCATCCCCTGCTGCACCTCGAGTCAATGGATCTTCGAACGACAAGGATAAAACTAAGAAGAGGGATAAGAATAACAACAAGAAGGACAAGTCAGAAAACAACAGTGCGCCGGCTACTCCTGAAATTTCATCTGTTGCAACCGCGCGAGAGTCATCACCGGCGCCTGTTCTGATCCAGGACGGTCTAAAAGAGCAAGCTGTGGATGATGTCAGGAGTCCCGTCGAACAAGGAAGTTCGGGTACTCGAACACCTAAAACTGGCAAAGCACCTAGGAACCCATGGACTATTTTCATGCGAATGGCGTCACATCTACAGGTTACTGATGCTGAAATCAAGGACTTTTTCGGTGACGCGAAGAATGGTATTACCAGAATTAACCAGCCATACCATTTCGCGGGAAAGTCCAAGTTGGCCTACATCGAGTTTGGAGATGAGGAAGCGATGAAGGCAGGATTGGAAAAACACACCGAGGTGGGCGTCTTCTTTCTATGAAAATAAAGTTTTATATAAACTGATTGATATACTCTTGGATCCTTAGTCACTAAAGGATACTATTCCGGAAGTCAAGCAAGCTGTCGATCGCGAGCAGCGCGGAGAGTCATCATATCGTGGCGGATTTAGAGCACGCGGACGCGGTGTGGGAGGAGGGTATGCAGCAAGGGGTTTGTCAGCTGCTGGTTTGACGAGAGGCATGGGACATCGGGGTAATGGCGAGGCAAACAAAGGTGGCGCCGCAGATGCTAGCTCCACGTCTTGAAAAACTCCTCACACGTGAAGTTCATTGTTATTCATGAGACTTTACAGCAAATGTGCTTCTTTAGTTGTTCCATCTGTTTCTCGTCTAGAGGACATAGTTTCTATTCTCAAATATCCCCTTGCCTGGGATGTTTGTCTCATTTGTCCCCTTGTTCTCAACTCCTCACTGTCAGTTGTCTTCATTTTGATGTTGGATTTTTATCCTGTACCACATGTTCACCCTTTTTATGGTTATGTCCACAATGTCCATGGATAAGTTTTTCATAAATTCAATGATTTGAGCTCCAGTACATAATGGGTGACTATGTGTAGCAGTTGTGTAGAAATCTGAAAAAATCTGAAAGTTTCAAATGACTTTACTATGCTATTCTGCCATCTAAGACATGAGACAGCCTGAGGTTGGACAAAATATTACTGATTGAAGGTCCAGCTTGCCACTTGGTCCACGGTTTTTTCATTTTTGGGACAAACCCCAAAATTTTTTCTTAAGCCTTAGCACTTATGTAGAATCATCTCTTAATTAAGACTTTTATCTAAGGGGTTATTAAGGGTTGGACAAAAACCACAATTCTTACTATATGGATCATATACAAAGACTTGAAATGAAGTACATCAGGTAAAAATGTTCTAGCTATGACTAGGGATTGCCACGGGTAACCCCGGGGTAGTGATGTCACTGATGTGCCGGCTTAGGCCCATGAGCTTGGGCCGGCCGAAGCCAGCCGTCTCAAGCCGGGCCAAGCCTGGGCCGTTCTTAGTGTTTCCAGGTCCGGTTAATTAACCGGAAATTAACCGCAAAATAACCGGACTTAACTGCAAAATAACCGGACTGCAGTTAGAGTTAGTCGACTTGAGAATAAACTAACCGCAAAATAACCGGTTAACTAACCGTTGAATAACCGGTCTTAACCGGTCCT
>QDKV01005325.1_pt1 | contig 52921 bp, 50 predicted proteins | sample 1861101 | NCBI WGS metagenome assembly QDKV01 (sample SAMN04275158, study PRJNA302643) | Fungus metagenome, whole genome shotgun sequencing project. | isolation source: fruitbody | host: Mallocybe terrigena | place: Sweden | collected 2013
CCTATTCAACATTTTAAACACTTAATTAACAATAGGAAACAAATATAAATGGCATATAAATACTGATAACCCCGAAGTGCGACGAGTTAGTAAGTACAGTGACTTGAAGAGGAAATAAACCCTCCCGTCCTGTTGCGATCTTCGATTTTATTTTATTTTTTGATTTCGGCAATATATGTGAACAACGCCCATGACAACTTGTTGGCTAGCAAACAGAGTCAATAGGCGCTGGGCACACCGCCAAAATTGAAGGATACTGCGGGCAGCGGAAACCGGATCTACTAGTAATTTACAGAACATCCATATGGAATGACACGTTGAAAGAGCCAGGCAACACGCAACGTTTTAATGCTGTGAATACCATAATCCATTCGATTTGGACAGTCACATTACTGAGTTCTTTCCCTGATCGTGAATTCTCTTGTCACCGCGACATATCTCAAGGAGTAAGACATGTCAGTTTATCTATCACATTGCCACAGCCTCATAAGCAAGGCAGGGGACTATGATACTAGGAATTACAATAGAACACAATTATCATCCGATTCAGAATGGAAGGCTTAAGCAACAATTAATTTGATCCCAATTTCCGTGAGATACGGAATCAGTCAGCGATTATAGGACCGCATGGTCACGACTAACAGAAAGCGCCGAAAAGTCGTGAACACTGCCAAAGTCAGCGCCTGGTCTATTGGCGATACGGCTGTTCACAGACAGCAGGTGCACCGCATGGCGACTAGATATATAAAGGACCAGTTTAGCATGACCCAAAACCAATTCTAAGCATTGTACATATCATCATGTCGTACTATGGATATCCTGGCCAATCTGGCGCAGCTGGAGCACCTGGTTGTGGTGGAAGGGGTGGTGGGGGTGGAGGTGGTGGGGGTGGTGGTGGATGGGGGTGGCCCAGTGGTACAAATGGCGCCCCCGGCGCCAATGGTGCGCCTTGCGGATATCCTCCTAACCGAGGAAATCCCGGAAATCATGGGGGTCCTGGGGGGGGTGGAGGGGGCGGGGGTGGTGGGGGGGGTGGAGGCTATGGCGGAGGCTATGGCGGAGGTTACTATGGGGGTTACTATGGGGGTGGCTGTCGCCGGTACTAGCAGTGTAGAATGTTTTTTCAATCTTTTTGGACTCCATCTAATGCGTTTGTTCTTTAGGTGCTTAACAAAGGCATGACTTGATATACCAACCATGTATTCACGCAATCGGTAGGTGGTCGTTCGTTTTCTTGCCATTGCAGCGTCACTGAAGTCCTTCAATTTGTAAGGTCAATTGCTCGGTTCTCAAATCTCCTACAAATTATTTTTGCAGTCTGTCGTCAACGGTTGTAAATATGTGTAGATAAACTGAAATTTTCGTGTGTTGCAAGTGTGTTGTTAATATTGTAATGATGTGTTTCATTGGTGGCAATTTTAATGGACCAGAACCAGTCAGTACATTCATGAAGACACAAACAAGGATCGCTGCGAGAATCTTTGCTGAGAAAGATAGGCTCAGTTTCACTCTTGACAAATATTGTTACGGGGAGGAATTGTAATATGACCGGACATTTTTGAACCGCTAGGTATGGATTCTACAACGTTACAGCCTTATACTATAATACTAAAATATATATTGTGGAATTTTCGGTCAATTCTAGTCCGTCATGGTATTGATTATACACAAAGACACTGTGGGTCTCTTCAATAATGAATATGTGTAACTACGAACCAAATAGCCACAAGATGTTAAATTGACCCACTAAAAATAATTTTAAGAAATTGTCGGAGATTTAAAATTGGAGCATTAAAATATTTGGATTGAATTCTGTAATCTAAAATATGAAAGCACTTCCTCTACAAACTGGCGCAGCCAGATTTTTTTGCTGAAATTGTTCCAAGTTGTAGCCAAATAGACATTCTGAATATCTTATGCGCTCGGAGAATGGCCGAGACCGATGTACGCGTGGATTGACAGCTCTGATACCTGATGCTTTTGGCCAGTTTACCAACAACGTGTGTTCATTATTTATCGCCTGCGGTTGCAAAATGCTCATCTTTCTGACGTGTCACAAACAGTAGGCGAACTTGATGGTCACTATTCTGGGGTTGCATTCAACCCAGCCTCGGTTTTTGGGGTCATCGTCCTCATGACAGGCACATACAGAGACACAGAGCATTGTGATTGAAAATTTCAATAACTTTCAACCAGCGTTTCACTGGCGGTCTAAAGGCGAGGCCTCCCTCTGGCTCGATAAATATTCCTTGAAAGGGAACGATCTCGCGATTCTGCGTGATGATAAACCAGAGAAAATGCCCCTCGCCTCTACTAACAGGAAACACGAATTCAGGTATGTTATCCGTTCAAATTCTACAAGGCGAAGAACTAAATTGCGTTTTCCGTTTTGTGGCATCACTGGGTGATTAATAGTCCTGGCCACTATTGTGGTGCACCAGTGGATCTAATTTATTTCGCAGCAGACCCAAATGGAAACGTCTATGGGATAGCCAGAAATCAACATGGCTGTGAATAGCATTGTTTCGGACACGCTGAGTCACAAGTTCTTTCCCCGATCAATCCGAACGTTACGGATAACTTTGTCTTATCTTGTCAAGGTCATGGGATTCACCGCGACACATCTTAAGGAGAAGTATCGATTGAGTTATCAGCGCGTCAGCCTTATAAACGATTCGAAACACTCGCCATTTAAGAACGCCTTTCAGTAAACTCGAACGCGACTTTTGAACAATTCATATCGATAATGGGTCTTAACATCTATCCCGGTGGTGGTGGCGGCGGCGGTGGTGGTGGTGGAGGTGGTGGAGGTGGAGGCGGTGGAGGTGGAGGTGGAGGCGGCGGCGGCGGCGGTGGCGGTTTCGGTGGCGGAGGCTGGTAGACCTGTAGGCATATCCCTTTATCACACAACCTTTAGAGCACGCTCTAAGCGTTTATTCACCAGGTGCTTAACAGCATGGTTATTCTTTCTAAGACCTCGAGGTTATGCTTTGCAGTTTGTACGTTATCGCTGCGTTTCTGCATCGCAATGTCGCTAAAGGCCCTCTCAAGCTCAATTCCCCCTTACAAGCCGTGTTTTTGTTTGTGTGCCATTGTAAACCCTTATAAAACCAAAATTGAATCGATGTTTTATTCAAAACGTAGTTTTAAGCTTTGATTTATGAAGAAGAATGTATGGCTTGACCGATCTTTCTTGTCCCGTGAAACAAGGACATGAAGAGAAACTTGCGGCGACAAGGTTCAAGGCACGGTGAGCAGTGAGTGGAAAAAGGCGCGGAAATTAATTGCTGAACATCAACCAGCTGACACTTGGACGGTTCCAAAGGAAAGCCACCGCAGCACCAAAAAAGAAGTAATAGTAGTCGGATTCGGAAAGTGGAGACCAAAGGATTGAAATTTTGAAATGTTGAGGCGTGATCAATTTGTAAATAAGGTCTTTCCTTTTCAAATCTATCTATCTATCAGTATTGAATTCCTTCCCAAGCTGTGAGTAGACCCACTATAATTCGAACTTTCAAGCGTTAAAGGATGGCCATCCTTAATAAGAGATGTCATTTGACCAAATAACGAAAGGGGAGACTTACATGCAGATCGAATCTGCATTTAATAATTGAAATATAGAGTCACCACTGGGTCCTTGCCAGCTAGCCCACTCTGATATTGCTGATGATTTTCTCCGTGACTCGTTACTGAGCAGCGATGAATATTTGTATTAATTAAGAGACAGATGAAGAGCTCTGGGATAACTGAACGGGGACCCTAGCCTCAGAGCAGGTAAGCAAGCACAACGCCGTTGTCACACGTGAATTGTGGATGAAGTTCGCGACAAGGTGAACTTATTTGAGTAAGAGGACGGGATATCCCCAAATGGAAAGTTGTTACGGTAGGCGCAAAGACTCACAGAGACGACTTTTTGCCACGATATTCGTGAAAATACTAGTTAATCAATGGATAGGGTTACTACAATGAGATATTTCTTGGGGGTAGGTGATTGACAGGAGGCATACGAACACACATGAAGACATTATTGAAATTTCCCGAACCTCCACGACCAGTTCCATCAGAACCACCACCTACTTCTGCCATATCTAGGACCCCCGCCGTAACCTCCTCTGCTTCCACGTCCTCTCCCAGCCCCAGCCCCAGCGCCTCCGTATCCGCCACCACCTCCGTATCCGCCACCACTTCTGTATCTGCCACCACCTCCGTATCCACCACCTCCGTATCCACCACCACCTCCGTATCCGCCACCACCTCCATACCACCAACCTCCGCCACCTCCGCCACCGCCACCTCCGCCACGTCTACCAGGCGCGCCAGGAGCACCGGGAGCACCGGGAGCACCACCATGTCCACCACTTCCTCCATTTCCACCACCTCCACCTGGTGCGCCAGGAGCACCCTGTCCGCCAATTCCTCCCCAACCATACCAAAAGCCACGAGAAGGACCTGGCATACTTGGTTGACCTGGCATACCTGGTTGACCAGGCTGACCTGGTCCTCCTCCTTGCCCTCCCTGCCCCCAGAATGTCCCACCCCATCCACCTCTTGGTCTATTATTACCGGCAGTATTGCTCGATTGGCCAGGACTCCCAGGTAAACCTTCTACCATTTTACTTATTTGTATTGCTGAACAGGAGCTGAGGATAATGGATGTTCCGACGTGTGCAATTACTATGAAGTAAACGCAAGATATGAAGGTCCTTATACTTAATGTGCAGCTGCAGCTTCCGTTTTTAGGTTCGGCATTTTTATGTCTTAGTCAACCCGGATAAAGTACTACGTGACTCGGAATGGGTGTACAAATTTTTCTTCAATCTTTACTCAATAGCAGAACATCAATGCCTGATTGTTTACATTTGTTTTAGTCCTCTCATAATTGGCCTCGGAACCAACCCGGAACATGGAAAAACCTCATTATTTCCTGGTATTTTTTTCAGAGGGAGAGGTCGTCTAGTCCGTCATGTTTTAATTCAGGATTGAGCTTGGGATTTACAAAAAATATGACCAAATTACAGAAGAAGTCGACCCAGATAAGTTTGGGGCTTGAAGCCTTCGAGTCTGGGATGAATATCTTGAACACGTCCCGTATTGATTCTTAAACTACCCAGCAATCTGCCGCTGGGGGTTAAACATGAAGAGCTAAGCAGTCAAAAAATCTATCCAATTCGATAGAATAAGAACGTCGTAACAACGTAATTGTCAAAATGAAGTGGTTGTGATAAGGACGGTACTAGTCTTCATGACGATGCGACTCCAGCACACATATTTTACAGACCACTTTTCGTTGCGAGTAGAACTGAATAATTTTTCGAAAGTGTAGTCCCAGATTCGATCCAAAAATTTCCTGTAGGACGCCACTACTTACGCTTGATCTATGCGCCGTATGCGACGTGAAATTTCGACTCAATATTCCCATTAATAATCGAGAAATAACTTTTTCATATAATTTGTTACTTTGAAAAACAAGCGATGCAAAAAAAGAAGAGGTTCACTTTGGCTGCTGTATTGGCATATCTTGTTAGTGCAGCGCCTTAGATAGGTTCGAAAGTTATTACCCACATCATAGGTTTTTGGAATCATTGCTAAGACATTTCCAGGTACTCCGTCTTTTTCAGCGTCCATAGCCACCAGGAGCACCGGGAGCACCGGGAGCACCACCAGGAGCACCAGGAGCACCAGGAGCACCTCCATATCCACCTCCACCTCCATATCCACCTCCACCTCCACCATGGCCACCTCCACCTCCAGGGCCACCTCCGCCTCCATAGCCACCTCCACCTCCATAACCTCCACCTCCACCAGGAGCGCCGGGAGCACCGCCGCCGCCAGCACTACCACCTAAAGCGCCTTGACCTCCTTTTCCACCTGATGACATTGACCTAGGGTGTTGATCGATAAGCTATAACTTTCAAATAAGCAAGAATATGTAATACCGTGATGTGGTTTATTTAAGATAAGTTTGCAGGGTTTAACTGCCTTAAGGCAGGATAATTTCAAAGACTTTATATATAACCGCTGGCAGACACGACTAATTGGTCTCTAGATATAGAATGAGTCCTTTCATGTTACTTTGATCATATGGGACAGGTTCCTATATCGATAATGAACTCGTGTCCCAAATGTAATTCAACGCACACAAAAACTTTGGGGAACCCTGCCAAAAGATCGTTATACAAATGGATATTGAGAACGGGGATCTGCTTTGGGTGTTACAAAAGAGGGATTTGGCAATGCGTTCAAACGCCATTCCGATGTTTGTGTGACAAACAAGTTGCTTGAACTATATTTGTGAATAGGCGCCGGGATCCCACGCACAGGTCACATGGATGCTTGGTATAGGTCAAACAATGCTTGAAGTCATCATACGGAGACCAAATATACGGGGATCTGCTGCAAACGGTCAAATTCCTCCGTTGAATTGCGGAGTCCCGGCCACGGTAGCTGGAAATGGCTTTGCCCGCCAATTCTACCCGTTTCTCCCTAGTAGAGTTTGAGCAGAACTCGAGCGAATCGATTCGCGGGGATGAGCCTTATCACTTTCGGTTGATAAGCAGCTTCGACTCGATCCAGCTCCCGGCAACACTATCCTAGTCCTTCGACCAAAACCCAAATTTGATCACCATGGGATGTCCACTGAATTGGCGCTAAGACAACGGTGTTTGGCACTGCAGTGCACCGTCCATAAGTTTTAAGATAACGAGTAGTACCCAGATACACTCGATGGTCATTGAATGACACCCTGTTTATTGGCTAAAGATTACCCTTTTCAGACACCTCGAGGCAAGGGTGCTGACTGGGTGTGTGTGTCGACATACGTTATTTTCTCTTCTCCGCAGCTGTTGTATATGGATTATCGTAAGTGCACTGCTACCTGAATAACATATGGTAGCTAACATCTCTATACCAGGAGAAACGATAAGTCTTCTCCTACCTCTGGACATTTACTCTACCTTCTTTCGGACCACGTCATGGATCGTTTTTGCAGCCGCCCTGTACACTTTCACGATCAACAAGCTCAGCACCTCCTCTGCGACTCTGCTCGTCCCACTTCCAGTGCAAGTTCCCATACGGAATGCCTTCACCCGATATCGCACCCATAAAGCACACCGGCCAATACTCATATACTCATATCCATTCCGGCTGCTTGATCTCCCACCCGAGCTTGTGCTTATCATCGTATCTCACTGCGCAGCATGCCCAAATACATACGCCTCCCTCGTACGAACCTCATCAATAGTTCAACGGCTGACGTACGAGTCATGCCTACCGCACATGCCCATTCGACTCATTTCGTCTGAACAGGTGCGATCTTTTGATGCACTGTTGTGGAGCCCAAAGAAGGGAGTGAAGGTAGCCCAATTAGTGAAGCACCTTTGGTTAACACCGCTACATTCAAAGGATCTCTCCTTATCCATTAACATCGTAAGGACGTGTAGACAGCTTGAATCTTTGGCCACAAGTATTTACGTCGTAAAGGAAGGTATCGCGCTCGCATCCGACAAGCCAATGCATAAGAACTGCATCGATTTGACACTTTTGTCGACCAACTCAGCGAGCTGGACAATTCTTCTTGACAGCATGGGTGGGGTTGCATTCATGAGCAACCTCAGAATATTACGGCTTATCGGAGACAGAGTCACGATCCCAAAGGATTTATTCCTCGATAACCTCACGCATTTCTCCTATGGAACAACCCAAAGTGATGCAATGCATGGTTATATGCCTTCATTCCACGCAGGTGAAGAGATGCTGGGTGACAGACACATGTACCCTTTACTCAAAGCTGTGATTATAACAAAACCAAGGTCGACGCCGGGTGGGTTGAGGATCTCACTCATCAGCTGCGGGGAACAGAAAATTTCGAGTGGCGAACAACAGGACAAGACAATCACCAGGGGACGTTTATGGCTGGTCGAGCTGCCTTCCAACCGCACCGAACTAGAGATTTGGTGCAACAATGCACTTGGCCGGGGTTTGTGGCAGCTATGCTCAGAACCTTACTAATATGCAGTTGCCAAGTGTGGCCGTTTTATCCTCGCAATTATAATAATTCTAGAGTAGGGATCTCATACCGTATTCGCACGTTTATCTGCATGCAAATAGACTGTTACGGTTCACAAATTCAGTTGCAACAAAGCCACGAGCGTCCTGCTCCCCTTCAAAGTTTTCCTATTTAGCATAATCTAGCGCGACAAATCAAAGGCTTCATTGATGAAGGCCTCAGTTTCCTTCTTGTGCTGTAGCTGAACACATATAATACGACTGATCAGCATCCAAGAGCCAGTACTTCAGAAAAAAAAACTTGCCTTGCTACCAGTAGCAACGGAACTCGTCGGATCACGTCCTGCATATAGAGGGTATTTCCCTTTGTGGTGTTCTGTCTGACCGGCAGCAGTGTATATCCGTGGGCCAACATAGCTCCAAGCACCATTGTTCAGAGGCTCCTCTTGACACCAAAGAAGGCTGGCGTTTGGATACTTGTCGAGGTGTGGAGTGATCAACTCATAAGGGAATGGCGAAAGCTGCTCAACACGACTAATGGCAATATCCCTGATACCTCTTTTCTCGCGCGCTTCAATAAGGGTAAAGTATACTTGTCCTGTGAATCGGTTAGATGGAAGCCAAAAAATGGAACAGTGTGTAACATGCCTGAGCAAAGGACGTGACGTTTAATTTCTTCCGGAGGAAGTAATGAAGCGTCGTGGGGCTCTGGGAGATAACGCAGGAAATGTGTTTCGCCCACCATGTCCTCAAGATCGGAACGAGCTTTTGGATGGCGCAGCAGACTCTTTGAGAAGAACAAGATGAGCTAGACAGGAAACATTGTCAAACGAAGTGTAAAATTCTCAAGTCAGAAACCCCTTACAGGTTTGCGGAAGTCACGATGGATTTGGCGACGAAGAACATGGAACTAATAAGATTGTGTCAGTTTTTAGTAGACGTAACCATTTTTATGTATGTTGCGTACATAGTTGGATGGGGTTCTGTTCGAACACATTAATTAGCAGGTATTGGTAAAAGTACTGAATTCGGAAACATACGTTGGGTAAACGACCTGCATGTTGCAATCCTGGTGTTGACGTTCGACTTTGTGGGGTGAAGGATAAATATGTGGGTGGTCATCGCAAAGTTGGAGGAAACGTTCAATCCTTCCGCTAGAATGTTCAGGACCTTGACCGTCATAACCGTGAGGTAGAGTCACCACCAAACCATTCCGCTGAAGCCATTTCCTCTCGCCGGCTGCAATGAACTGATCGATGATGCATTGCGCGTTGTTGGCAAAGTCACCAAACTGGGCTTCCCAGATGGTTAAGCAATTTTGAGACACAAGGGAATAGCCGAGTTCGAAACCAAGTGTGCCAAACTCCGACAGAGAGGAGTTGCAAATCACGAAGCGAGCTTGACTGGACCCGAGATCATTCAAAGGAACGTACTGTTGCTCGTTGACTTGATCATGAATTACGGCGTGGCGCTGAGAGAACGTTCCGCGCTCCACGTCTTGGCCAGAAACGCGGACGTGAATCCTCTCCAAAGCGAGCGAACCAAAGGCTAGAGCTTCTGCAGTAGACCAATCGATATTTGCTCCCTGTTCGACGGTTTTCCCTCGAGCAGTGAGGATGCGTGCCAAATTTCGATGAGGCGTAAAACCAGGAGGGTAAGATGAAATGGCCTTTCCAATTTTTTGAAGAGTATCAGCATCCAAACCAGTCGTTCGAGTGGGCAACGTCCGCTCCGCGAGTTCTTTGGGGGATGGGAAGCCGGGCCACGCTGCCGAAAGCCATTCCTTGCTGGTGGGGACATAATCCTTTGCTGCTGCTGCAGATTTCCTCAACATACCCCAAACCCATTTCTTGTGTTCCTCGATGTCCTGCTCCGTAAATGTGCCACGGCCAACTAGAAATTTGGTATATCGCCCGAGAGGGGTGGGTTGCTTTTCGACCGCCTTGTACATTCGTGGTTGCGTAAAGCTCGGTTGGTCCGTCTCGTTGTGCCCATAACGGCGATAACAGACAATGTCGACGACGACATCCTTCTTGAATTTCGCTCGATAGTCAGCGGCAAGCTGGCAGACGAAATTGACAGCTTCGACATTGTCCCCATTCACATGGAAGATAGGTGCGTCGATAGACTTGGCAATGTCGGAAGGGTAAGGTGTTGAACGAGAGAATCGGGGATCGGTCGTGAAGCCTATTTGGTTATTAACGATCAAGTGGATGGTACCGCCAGTCCCATAGAAAGGTAGATTGTGAAGACCCATCGTCTCGTATACGATACCCTGACCCGCGAACGCTGCATCTCCGTGAAGGAGCACCCCCATCGCAGTGTTATGCGTTGTCTCGTCGTTCTCAAAGTGTTGGATGGCACGAGTCTTTCCCAATACAACCGGATCCACAGCCTCCAGATGCGATGGATTAGCAACCAGGGAGAGTGAAACTTTCTTACCAGAGGGCGTGGGTCGAACATAGTTAGCTCCTAAGTGATATTTGACATCGCCAGCTGGCCAGTGGTCGGCTTCGTCTCCAGAGAATTCGTTAAGAATAGCTTCAATCGGCTTGCGAATGACGTTGGCCAATACGTTCAGACGACCCCGATGAGGCATACCGAGGCTTATGTACTTGATTCCATGGTCAACGGAGCGATCGATGAGTGCTTTCATTCCTGGGATGAGAGCCTCACACCCTTCAAGTCCAAAACGTTTCTCGTTCGGGTACTTGTCAGCGATAAACTTCTCAAACGATTCAGACCAAATGAGACGATCAAGAATCATACGCTTCTCGTCGACTGTGTAGTTCCATGGTTTGGGAACTTCAACGCGTTCCCGTATCCAATCGCATTGTTCCTTATCAGGAATGTGAATGTATTGAATGCCAACAGCTCCACCTACAAACAGAAATTTCGGACGCCTAAGTAAAAAAAAAAAACAAAATACTTACAGTAGATGCGCTTGCAAAGTTTGATGATGTCCTGGAGTTTCATGGTTTTATTTTCTTCCGTAGCAAAGTGAGGCAATATACCAGGCCCGAGAGTAATATCTTTATCGAGGTCGCGCTCAGTAAAGCCATAGCGATTTAGCTCCAGCTCTGGAGGTTTGACGTCGGCTAAATCTGCATCCAGAATGCCGAGCGGATCCAATTCCGCTACATGATGACCCCGAACCTGATATGCACGGACGAGAAGTTGAACCTAATACAAATGTATTAGCAAATTATACAACGCCCTGTCAGTTATAAAATTCATGGGTTTAAAAACATACTTTAAGATGATCGTCCAACTCTGCACCCTGCGTTATGTGCAATGCAGGAGCGCCGTCGGCAGGATGAGGGAAATGTTGAGTTGTCAACTTCGGGGGGGGCTGAAACGCTTCTGAGCTCGGTAAACCACGTTCGAGACCCGAGAAATAGACATTCCATGAAGGGTGGACGGATTTTGGGTCTTGCTTCCAGAGCCGATACATTTCGTCAGCGTAGTAAGCGTTAGTCCCGTTAGCGAAGATGTCGTTGGCAGAAGGACCTTGCGACAGAGAAGCAAGGCTACGTGCTGCATATTGAGAAAGAGAGTGTGGCCCTCGAGTACAGGAGGAGGCGGGGAAGCGCCCAATGAAGCGTCGGGCCAACATCTTTAAATTGTCTGCAGGAGAAGGACGGTCGGTAATTTCCGACAAGTACTTTAGAATTAATACACGTGACCCATGCTTGTATTAGTAATACTAATCTTCTTTCCACGATCTTCATCTATGGTTAACCTATTTTTGTCCTATCACAATCACAGTAGTATTTTTGAATGATACAAAGAAATTGGGAAAGATTTCTGAAGTAAAGAGAAAGTTGGGAAACAGTTACTGTACCATTTCCATCGAGCACCCTTGGTCGGTGGTCCACTGGAGGTATGGTGGCGGACTATAATTATAAGATCTTGACCGTTAAATGCAGCGTGTCGTATGGAAGATTACTTTGAAGCCGGAATCCTTCTCGACGCTCGGCCTAATGCCTGCCATTCCTCGACCGTTCAGTTATATGGAAGGAATTGTAGGAGGAAACAAATGTAAACATCTAAATTCTGTTTCTTTGTATATCCGTTTCATCAACAACTGACGCAATGATGTCAAGCACATCTGCAGCTACCTTTCTCTGTATCAAGCACGTAGAAGTACCGTCAATGCAAACGAGATCTATTAATATTGTCATTTAAACAGAATCGAAAAAGATATGTACATTGTCAGCGCTGCTGTAAGTTGTTGAAATGTGGATAGCAAAATGGTGTGTAGGATGGCAAAAAATGGTCGAAGAGATACTTGTGGAAATATGTTATGGAATAAAGATGTCCAAACCAACATCAAAAGCTTCTGATGAGATAAAGCAAAAAAGATTACCCTCAAACAGGACATCAAGTCATGTTCAAACCGTGACAAGGGGCAATAAGATGATGAAGGAAATGCATGTCATCCAAGCTGCTGAACCCCTCCACAGAGATAAGGTCCCACTCGTTTGTTGAGATGCAGTGGAGGCACTGGCATGACTTGCAGACGAAGTTGAACTCGTTGTACTGCTCGTACTCGTTGACTCGGCGCGCACACTTGAAATGTATGCTATAATAGATGCACTGTTAAGCGCGGGAAAAGGTGCAGACGGGGAAGGTGATTGAACGACGCTCTGTGACGGTAAGCTAGCCGAAGAAGTAGTTGAGCTTGAGCTTGAGCTTGAGCCCGAAGACGAGGACGAGGACGAAGATGAAGACGAGGAGCCATAAGAGCCTGTAATCCTCATGATTGTGAATGCAGGACTTGTGTTTCCAGAGTCTCCGTAAACTACAAAAAGAAGGCGGGGTCAATAGGTACGTCGAGCGCCGAATGAAGAATTTCACTTACGAACGATGATATAACTGTCCCGTGGTTCTACACTGGGAACTGTGAGCTGGACACTGCCATCTCTGAGCTTGAACCCGGACGCGAGTGGATGATCTGTCACAAGCAAGGGGAGTCAGCACTGCAACTACACAGATTTATGAAAACCTGAGATAAATTGAGGATGGCAAACGCGCATTGTTGATACGACAAGCACCAAATGCTTAACGCGATTTCCAATTGGTTTGCACCATTGCAACCAGGCATTGATAGACAAAGTGGGCAATAATGCCAACAGTCGAAATTGATAGAAGAACAAAAAAAACACACCAAAATCGAGGTGTAGACGATTATTCTCCAGGTATCCCAGGATGACCTGTCCAATCGGATTCGTAATTTGGGAGTCCGGAGGAAAGTTGGACGTGTCCCTAGAGTAGATGATACAATGCCCTCATCAACAGATGATCCTTCGACAATGGAGTTCATTGACAACTCACCAGGTGACCGTCTCAACTTGACCTATCGTCCAAACGGTACTGGCGTTTGGGGTTATTATCCTAGGTGCAATCACATCTCTGCGAGACAAAGGTGTAGCTTGCACAAGAAAGGCAAAGGCGAGTCCACTGAAAGCGACAAGGAAACTTGTCAGAGCGTTGATGAACTTCATCTTTGTTTTTCGTTAAAAGGGTCGTTGAGGATTCAATATTCCAAAGGCTGTACGCTTAGCTCTTGTTTTTGGGGGGGACAGTCCGACAAAGAGACACTGCTGGTTGTTGGTTTATGTAAATTCAAGTTGAGATTCTCAGGGACAAGTTGTTCATGTTCAAAAGTTCGGATATCACTGCTTAGTCACCAGCTGTCGTGCAATATAGAACCTGCAAAATTCCTTGAAATTCCCCCTTTTCCTATGGTTACTTTTATGTTACAGCTGTTTTCAAAATTGTTGGCAGTAAGACGTCATCAAAAATTTGATCAGCAAATTTGTAACTTAGCATTTCTTCATCATGCCATTCCGTAAAATAAGTCGCGATCTCAAATTCTGTGCCATAAGACTATACGAGCGTGAAGTTTTATCTCTTGAGGAGATACTAGATTGTGTTGGCTTCTCAGAGCGGACTTTCTACCGCATTCTAAGCCTCTACAGGGCTACTGGAGACGTCGTCAAGCAGAATCCCAGCACAGCTGGTCGATCTCGCCTCCTTCATTTCGACGACATTGACTATCTTCTTCGGCTACTTCGTCAGCGCCCGGATTGGTTCCTGGATGAACTACTGGATTTGCTACAAACCAATCGCTTCATTAGCGCTCATTATGTTACTATCCATCGGACACTTGTGCAGGCTGGTGCGTCTAGGAAAAAGCTCAGGAAGATAGCTGCGGAGAGGAATGAGGAAGGCCGGAATGATTTCATCCACAGAATGGCGCAGTATGACCCACAGGAGCTTGGATTTATTGATGAGACTTCAAAGAATGACAAGACGGCTAGCCGAACTCATGGACGTGCTCGAAAGGGACATCGCGCAGTTGTTCGTTCAAAATTTATTCGTGGTGTCCGATTGACTGCAACAGCCCTTCTTACTATTGATGGAATTGCTGTGGCGAGGGTAGTTGAGGGTTCTATGACAAGAGATCTATATCTACACTTTCTTGAACACGACATCGTAAGCGCTTGGTCTATTCATTACCTAGACTTACTAAATTCATAAAATAGATGCCACTGTGCACTGCTTATCCTGGCCCTCTCAGTGTTCTTGTCATGGATAATGCACGAATCCATCATGGAGATGAGATTACTGAGCTAGTCGATCGCTATGGTGAGTAGTATTGATCTGTACATTTTTTTGTTGTGTTCAACTACTATGATACTAGGTGTTCGTATCGAGTATTTGCCACCATATTCACCTGACTTGAATCCTATTGAGGAAGCCTTTTCAAAGATCAAGGCCTTCATCCGCCGTAACAATGATATTTTCCTCGCAGGAACTGTGAACGACATTATTTTTGATCTTTATCAGGCACTGGATGTCGTAACAGACACAGATGCAATGGGATTTATTATTCATGCAGGTTACTTGTAGTGTACAAAGCTGACATGCGAGTTGTCAATCTAATGTTAGGGAAAAGCATGCAAGTACATAATATGGATTCTGGACAGCAAACAATAGCAGGTCGGAAGAACAATAGCAAGTCGGAACAAAAAAGCAATAAAGGGAAGTCAGAATTGGTCTAGTTGGTAGGCTCACGACCTTTACTCCACGTAGCAATAGCATCTTGAATACCGGCTATCTCCCCTCTCTTGAATTCCATTTCCTTGAGATCATTTAGAGTGATGTAACAGAGCTGATTGAGAGTTTCAAAACCATTTTCTGAAAAGCGATTGAGAATTTCATTTTTGAGAGTATATGTCATGCAAAAGTCGGCAAGTTGAAGAGGAGTAGAGGGTTTTATGCTTGCCGAAAACAAGAAAGCATCTGGACTAGGCAAGGACCGTCCAATATCTGGTCCAATAGCAGGTGTGACAGGCGTCGCAGGCGTAGCTGATGGGCGAAGCATTTGAAAAGCTTCGGGAGACATTCCGGTGAAGATCTGGATTGGTTGCTGTTGAACTGCATTTGTCTGGTTCATAGCCGCGTTGCGGCGCTGAAGAAGAGTAGATGGTTTCGCCTTTGAGATTTCAGGAGCAAAGTCGAACACCTTGTGATTGGGCGGTGTCTCGAGAGTTGCAGTATCGTCACCTTTGATCTATGAAATTGAAATATAAGATAACTTTCTGAAAGTTATATTGACTTACAATTGCCGCAGCCCAGATACTAAAGTGCGTATGTCCCAGCGGAAAATGTGCCTTTTCTTCGGGATGAATATAGCAGTGGCCATTGCCACACGATACGGTATTGCATTGCCATTTTTGGCGCAAACGCCCTATCTCTCGTGAAATGGCCTGGTTTCCAGGAAGGTTGGAAGGATCTGTCTGCAGTATACTGTACGTGGGTATGGATGAAACAAATGTTGAAGCAACGGGGCACAACCTTTTTTTTCTTCCCTTTCCCATTCTTCTTCTTCCTCTTCTTCTTCTTCTCAGCATCGCTCCCACTTTCGCTTTCATTACTGCTATCCGAGCCATTTCTTTTATTTTCCTTTTCATCCGAAGACTGAACCAAGTGAGAATCGAATGTATGGAACTTGAAGTTTACATCACTCACCGTCGCATGGACAAGAGGCTCAACTGTAATTGTCACAGCTGGATCCTTGCTGCGTGTAGCACGATTGATCATAAATTGGTATGTGTCGTCACCTGTGAGCTCTGTCGGCTTGGGATGGAGGCGCGCAATTGAGAATGTAACCCGGTAATTATCATACAACAAAACCTCAGGTTTCAGGATGCCCTCGATTTTGACGAGGACCTTCGCCTTGAATGTATCCCATTCCAAATCCGATTTGAGTTGCATGACAGCAGTTTTCGGATTGCCTCGCTTCTTGGACTCTTTCTTCATCTGAGAAAGTGTGAAAAGTGAGAGTGTGTAGGATATGCTTGCCACAGCCTGGGTGCTTGGCACATCCGAGTCCTCAATGAGCTCTCCTACCAGTGGAAATAGTCAATAAAGATACAGTGGATGAAAATATGCATACGATTTTTCTTCCCTGGTCCACGACGCTTTTTCGGTGGAGGTTGGTCACCATCAGACTCATGCTCGGCAGCCTGGAGCTCGGGATCTGCATTTAGAATTGTTTCATGTTCTGGAAGCACTTCGAGCATGGTAGATGGTCGCTTATTTCCCGACATATTGTCCAGTAAATGGCAGGAGACGCATACAGGCGCGTGCACGCGTTTTAGTTGACTCGATCAAAATTTTACAAGTCCGAAATTTGCTCTATTTGATCATTTTTATTTACATACGAATACTGCCAACCTATACGAAAATAGCTGTAAGTATGATCCAAACTGCTCGACATACTTTATTACTTATATTCAAAATTGGGCGAGCTATTCAGACGGGACGAGATACATTTGGAGCTAAATTTAGAAGCAGTTGCTATTTATGGAAAGGCACTTCCAAGTGCTTTATGCTCCTTCTTGCTTCGATATACATGCGTCAGACCTTCTTTTGAACAAAGTCTGTGGTTATAGCGTGATGCACCTTAAGGCTACGTGTGCTATCGTCAACGCGCTGCAGCTTCTTATATATATTTCAGATATATTTACACACACACATGTGTCAGAACTAAGTATATTATCAGTAGGGTCCAAATATCGGTGAAATATAAGAAAGTGAATACACAAAGTCTGTGTCATGCGAGTAAATTACATCAGTGAAAGTCGTAGTCCAGAGCCCGAAAAGTCACAGTTGAATGGCATTAAAGTGTACGGAGACATAAAAGGAGAACGCCGCGTGGGAACTACTAAATTTTGAAACAACATCCACTTCAATTCCGACTGTGATAATGAAGAATTCGCCTGTGTTCCCAGAGTCGCCCAAAACTGTCAGAAGAAACACTGTGATATGGATTAATTTAAATGTGGAAGCTGTTGGTGTCATCAGGCCACAAAATTTTGACTGGCTACGATATATTCGTTTACTCGCTACCTTCCGTCGACTTGCACATCAAGCGAAGGACGATTCACAAAAGAGCAGCAGGGAAGCCACAAATGTACATGCCCTACTCACAACCGGCTTGCACCTGCCACCTACCCGTTCAAGCTAGTCCTGAGGCTCCTGTCTTATTGTTATGTTAAGCACGTGTGGGGTACAAGTTACTTCATAACTCTTGTCTCAATGTCACTTACGCACACCTGACCATTCATTTTTCTTTCGTCTTCCTTCGTTTGGCGGGCCTGTCAGGTCGGAGTCTGTCATACGGATACAAACTCCGTCCGACACTTGCTATATTTAGGCAATTGGGTCAACGCACCGCAAAGTAGTATCGATGCCACACTTGAACACTTCATAAAATAAACTACAGCCAAATACAGAAACAAAAATATGAAGAACAAGTAGCAGACTTTGCGATGGGAAACGCATGCGCACGTCTAAAAATCCTCTCGTACATGGGCAGTGTACACCACGTAAACCGCAACTTGTTGAATGGAGGATGACAGCAATCCCCTATCGATCATTTCTATGTCTGCTATCTCCTTATATACCCCGACAAAGTGTAATGTCAACAAGTTTATCCTCGTAACGAGTCATTGTCACCAATTTTTTCTACTCCAAAATTGGGATCAGAAGGCTTTGATGCAGTGGTCAGCTCTTACAAGGACTTATGGATGAGTTGTGTCTTAGAGAATGCGCTTCCTGTGTCGTCATTCCGTACATGTCCTCATGTTTCGTCGCGATCTACTTAGGTTAGAGTAAATGCAGACTTGAGTGCGGTGAACCTCTGGAATGATCATGAAGGTCCGGCAGGGGTTGTCATTTCGGACAGGATTTTGCCTCGACTTTGACTTGGCTGGCCTTTGCGGCCACGATGATTATCACCTCAGGGCCACGAAGACACCCGCACAAGATTTCATTTGGGTGCTGCCTCGAGCAGGAGAGGATAAAAACCCACCGTGTAGGTACAAACCCTGTGTCCAGTCTTACTTGCACCACGCTCACAATGTTCTTTACTCCCCTCCGTTCCGTCCTCGTCGTTGCCCAGCTTCTCGTCGCCGTTCTAGCAGTACCTGCTCCCTTGCTGGATAGTGTATGTTCACGTTCTTTAACTCTCTCCTTCTGTGGCTTATCCCCAATCAAGGCCATCGATGCTCGTTCGCTGGAAGCCAGAGCACCGATTATAAAGTTCCACGTCTGCACAAATATAAACTATAGGGCCGACTGCTACTACCTCGCCACGGAGCCGCTCACTGTACCGTTGAGTAACAGCGGATGTGTCAATTTCAAGGCGGAAGTGGCATCAAACATCGAGAGTGTCCGGGTCCTTGACACCTGGAACTATGCCGTCTCATTATACGAGTGAGTCCTTGTGAGCTTGTCAAACTGTCGACCACTTACGCATGTCCCCTATTTAGCGGTGTAAGCTGCAGTGGTGCAGGTGTTTCGATTTTAGATAGCGACAAGGATCTTGGCGAATGGAAGAATAGGGCGAAATCTGCCCAAGTCTTCTACTACCCTGTCCCGCACGGTTCATACACGAACAACGCAGTATAGGACGATGGTCTCTTTCATGCCAAAGAAGGACTTGTATAATAATTGTACTTGGACTTGATGATTCATGCCTCAAACGGACTTGCATAGTTGTACCTCGTAGACTTGATGATTTGTTCATGCCTCAGACGGACTTGCATAGTTGTACCTCGTAGACTTGATGAATTGTTTACACCTACCTTGCCTTGTATAGTAATGATATCTTGTGGCTGCACAGTGGCCCAGAGTTAACTTGATCACAATCTGTCAACTTCAGCGGATGCGACGAAGAATGGCGAAGCAACGTGATAAAGAGAGGCAGACCCTCATTACCACGATTGTGTTGGACCTCGCAGCTCAATTTCAACCATTGAGGAGGGCGTGCTGCGTTGAAATTTCCCCTGACAAAGAGAGACTTGCCTGTCGGCTATCCTATTCCCTCGGTGCACCTTTGACGCCTATGTTGCGGCAGTTACAACGCGGGCGTCAAGGGTATGTCCACTAATTATTATTTTATTTTCTATTTCGTTTATAACTAATTCGACTACTTACAGCTTCCAATGCGACGTCTCCCCTCTCGTCACGCAACGGGCGATCCAGTGCAGCCGGACTCCAAATCGGGAGGACCCCGTTGTCAAGTTTTGGTCGAGCGAGCTGGCGAGCTGGATACGTTCCTCCCGAATCCGAACATAAAGAAAGAGATGTACATCTTCTGCGGCAACTCGACAGCAAAGATAGACTGCATCCGGTCCGTGCTTCTTGACTACTACACTTGTATTGCAGTGTTAACAACTCTTACCTTGCATAGGGACCGGCCACGGTGACAAGATCATCAAATGTCCGAGCAAGATTATTGATGAGTGGCGGCCTCTGAAGGCTGCCGGGTTTATGAGGGTACTACGGCACCGTTCTGCCAAATCCAGAGAACAAGAACAGGACATGGTTCTTCAAGGAGAAGAATTTCGTCAGCGTTTGGTGGGAGCTGGGTGAGTTCCTCCATCGCTTCCACCAGTCCTAATAATATCTCTTGCGGCAGGGGTAGTGAATGACTACCTCCTTAAAGGCCCAACGCCAATTACCGAAGGCTGGAAGTCGTTGAAGGCGGCCGAATTCAAAAACGTGACTACGTTCGTATCAAATGTCCAATTTCCAGACCAAGAGTCTTCTCAGGGAATGGATATATGAGTGTCTCCGGCACGTCATAAACCTGATTTCTCAGACTGAGAAGCAGTGGTTGCGGGTTTATGCATGATACCTCAGTCGCAAAAAAGCCCGACTGTGCCTTTGTCCATATGAACCAACCATTGAGCCACGCGAACCATCTTGGCACCATTGCAATTAGTATAATGGCGATCATAGCAAACACTTGGAATGTGTCGCTGCGTCCCTCTTCTTTCTCGTCATCCTTCTTCACTGTAGGCGAGTTGACGCATTGATGCAGCATTGCCTGAAATTTACGTTTTGCAAAGTTCTTGATATCAAATATGCGAGCCTTGTCTCGATGGTCGCGTCTGAAGCATCTCGTAGACCCGCTATGAGGTGAACAGGCCAGTAAGCTTAGAAGCACTCAAACCTCACCGAGATAAGAGGGGACCTAAGCCCAACGCCATGAATCTTGCCCATTTCTTATCCAAAGACCTGTCATTTCCCTCTAACTTTTCTATTGGTCAGCAGGATGTTGTATTTTCTCCATGTTGGCTGCCAACGAAGATGAAGCTAAGCCAATCTTGCAAATCTCCATAGCCAATCATCGGCTACGTATGGGAGTAGATGATATCCTTCCCGATGAGACCCAGCGTGAGCAAGAACCGAGCCAGCAATTATATTGATATTGTATTCTAGAACAAAGACTGCTTAAGAATACGGTACACAAAATGTTTTGGAACTTTACAAGTAATCATTAATCATGTCTTGGGATCCAGACTCAGATCTGTCTTTCGTTGTCACACTGTCACAAAATGTTACTGGTGGATAGAAAAATCCTTCCATTAAAGCGTTCAGGAGACAGTACTGCGCCTTTTTTTCCAATTCTCGAACTTCCTGTCCTATCTCAAATGGCCGATGATATGGAAGTTGACATGGACGTCTTTACCGCGCTTTCCTCTCTCTCTCGTAAGAAGCGCTCCTCAATGTCTCCTCACCCATCTTCTATCGAAAAACGTCCCAAACTTGACGTCGAGCAAGTTGCAATCAACGACAAGATATCCAAAATTGCGCGTCGCAAATATTGGCAAAGTCAGCTTGATCTGGTTGGCGGTGACTCGGAATGCCGGGAGTTCTTCTCAGACATTGTTGTGATCATCACCAGCGAGAATCTCCAGGGCATTCTCCCTCCTCAGTTAGCAGGTCAATCGAGTGCGATTACGAACAACCTTAGTGAAAACGAGCTCAAAGAATGGAAGGATGGGGTACGGAAAGGTTTGAAGGAGGGAGATTGGACGGAATTGCTTTCCCATCGTGAGTAACCTATTGCGTTTAAGGACTGGACTGCGATGAACTATTGTGACAGCGAAACTTCGAGTTGGAACAATCTCTCCCAGCACTTCAGGTTTCTATTTGATTTCTATAGACTAATGGAAAACTTACCTTCGTTTCAGGCGAATCCGGATCTTTTCCACGTCCACTATCAGATCAAGAGAAGGGTTCGTCCATCTTCGCTTCTCTTGCTCCTTGCCGGTTCTTACGGTAGCCGACAGCAACGGAAAAATCCTGGCTTCACCCTTTTCGAGGTGATGCAGCGAGGGAATTATGGGAACACATCGTGACTCATTTTCAGCCTCCAAGCTCCACAGTCTATGCGCATTATACCGCCCTTGTCCAGTCGTCTGGCATGGGAAAGTCGAGAACTGTTGATGAAATGGCGAAGGATCACTTTCTTATTCCAATAAATCTTCGTGGAGCAAAACACTCTGGTACTTGTTCCTCTAAGACTAGATAAGGCCATTTGTAATCTCTTCTCCATTGCAGGGTATCCCCCCGCGGACGATGATGTTCAAAATTACCTGGCAGGGGCCCTTTCACGAAACGACGCATACGATCGTTCATGCGCTTTCCTCGAAGCTCTATTCACTCATATGAATACCGTGCTGCGAACCTTTGATTCAATCAGCTATGAGGATTTGGCCGCGCAATTTAGAAGTTTTATGAATGACGGCCAGACAATATCAGGCCACAACGACAACAGGAAGAAATTTTTTTCGGCTGTTATCGAAAAAGCAAATGAATTGCAGAAGAAACAGGTACGTTGTGTTCAACTTGACCTCAACTGGCCTCTCTGAGTTCTCGCGTTCCTAGGACAAGCCAGATGAGCCCAATCCTCCTTATGTTTCTCCGAGGTCGAAAAACTCCAGTGAATATCCTCCCTGTGAGGCCCTTGCCACTCTGGTCAAGTTTATCGATTCAATACACGACCCACCTCCATCGCCGACCCCTAGTAAGTTAAAAAAAGGAAAAAAGAAAAAGAGGGCCCGGACCCATCCCAAACCCGTTATCACACTCTGTTTCGATGAAGCACATACCTTAATGACGCGGAATGGCACTGGTTTGAAAGAGTGGTCCATGTTCAATGAATTGCGACACGCGCTGCGGACGGTGCAGAATCTTCCCGTGTTTACCCTTTTCCTTTCGACCACGGGGAAAATTTCCCAATTCACCTCTGCTACGAGGGAGGATCGCTCTGCAAGAGTAATCGCCGGAGAGTTAATTTCAATTCCACCGTTCACTGATTTTGGCTTCGATCACTTGGCTGAAATCATTAGTTTAGGCGGGGAGTGGAATCTGGAGAAATTGACTGCAGATGCTTACATATCCCTCCTGGGCCGACCATTGTTTGTGTTGTTTGTTGCTTGTTCTTTCCGAGCCTTACTTATGTCGATGTTGTAGAATTGGGACTCGATATCTTGCAGGTGGAGATGACATCAGACAGGAACTCATCCAGTTCGCAGCTGGAAAACTCCTCAATGCAAAGTTCACCATCGAAGAGTTCTCCAACGACCAAATTCTGGCTTGTCTGTCACAACGCCTCCCCATTGAGTTTCAATCTACCAACTACATCACTCAAGCAAGTGAGAGGAAGCAAGTCGAAGGTCACATGCGAGTCTGTCTCAAAGTCGATGCAGCCTTTGAGACCATGACAACAACATCTTCCTCGGAACCACTGCTTTCCGAAGCCGCCTATTTTATCATGCAAAAGCCATCATTCAATGCAGTAAAGGCGTTGAAATCTGTCATGGAGGGTTTCGCAATATCCAAAGGCGACAGAGGAGAGTTTCTTGTGTTGCTCCTGCTTACACTTGCCCGTGATGCAGCTGTTGGTCCTGCTGATAAGTTTGGCCGACCTGTAGATGGGGACCGTTGGTTTGGCCTGTCCGACTTCCTATGCGAACAACTTTTCCGAGTGCCAGATGTTTCCTCAGATTTCATGAATGAAGAATCGATCAATGCACTCGAGAACATTGTTAACGACTTTCCTGACGCCCAGCTACACTTCAACCATTTTGTCAAAATTCATGAACAGAAGACCATTGATATCACATCGCTTCTGCTGCTGCTTGGTCGAGGGGCAGGTGTTCTCTGTGCAAACAACCAATGTAGTATTGATGGTGTCATCACTTTCCTGGAGAGTGGGACAATGCTTAGTTGCCAGAATGCTGGATTCATTCTTGCCCAGATGAAGAATGATGCCAAATTCTCACATTTGCCCCAAGATGAACTCTTTACTGCCATGAATGCTTACAAGCTTGGAATCATCAAGCCAGGTGATGGTGCTGTTCCTTTGATAAAGATTGTTTTTGCATTAGCTGCAAAGACACCTTATCTCAATGTTGTTCGCCATGGGCCAACAGAGGATTATAATGCTATTACTTATGAGATCTGGTGTGCTGGTATTTCTCCTGATATTTTAGGTCCAGTTCAATATCAAGACATTGGCTTGTGGGATGCACTACTTCAGGCTTCTTATGGATGGAAGGACTTATACAAGTCGAAGTCAAAAGTGCTGGGAGATCTGAGGAGATCAGCAGTGCCTGGTGCTGCTCTTGATCATGGTCATTGGGCTCATTGGGCTGACCGGGGATGAATTTCACACATGTCATTACAGAGGCGAAATGTAGATATAAAATGAAGTACTCTTCACTGCTACTTGTATAAGTTGCATATACAGAGTAGCATCAGCAAGTTCACACTTTACTTGTTCGCTTTTTGGTGCTTTTCCGGTTGTTGTGCATTTGTAATTAGTAAAGGGCTCAAAAAGTCGGCCATGTATTTATTACAACTCAACACAAAATTTAATTATTAAAATTTTCTTTTACCAAAATCTCATCCACTTTGTCAAGTCGGACACCTGGGTTTTTTTACTTGTTGCTTCCCACCTTTTCCCACTTTTTTCCTGCTTTTTACACTTGCACAAGTGCAAAAAAGTAAAGTGTGAAAGTACTGATGCTACACTATACAGAGCATTTTAAAACAACGATCAATTGTTTCTGGTGACAAAGTACAGAATCGTACATCTGTCACATCGAAGCCCAACATAAGTCAGAAATTTACAGTATGTAAACGAACTATGTAACTATGTTATGTATTGTCAAAACGTCTCTAAAAGGAATAGAAAAGAAAACGAAGAATGAAGTCTTGAAACACCATATAAAAAGGCAAAACCAATGTTAATGAATGATGAGGGACCAAGAATAAGTAGAAAGAGGAAGGGGTCTTGATATCCTGAAGAGGTTGTTGAGAATGAAAGGTCCATCAAATCATTATTTACTTAAAGTGCAGAAGGAAATCACCTTTGAAACAAGAGCAAAGCAAGGTATAACAGTCGTAAGGGTTATCAATGACAATTGTCGGTAAAAAAAAAAGTGGGGGGGAGATCAAGGTTAAAGCGGAAATTTAGGAGTGAGCGGTCAAGAGTAGAAGGTACGAGTTTTCGTTTCAGGGGTGGACATTACGGTGGAGTCGATGACTGTGCGAGATTGCAGAAATCGTACAATATTGACGTTGTATCTGTTAGCCGCTCGAGAAAGGACGCAAGGTGCTTCGGATGATAGCAGATACATACGAGGACAAGAAAAGCCGCAGCAGAAAATATGGAAAACGAGTGGAAAGAAAAGAAGAGAGTGGAAACCACAACAAGCGCGGGTGTAACAGCTTGAGGCGGCAATGAGCACCAAAAAAAGCAATCAATATGATGACACAAGAAAACCCTACAAAAAAACAATTCCCATTAATCATCTCGACTCTTCCGTACCTCCAGGCTCCGGTGGGTGCGTTTCAACCTTGACGCCCCTCGACGAACTGACGCTCCTGATATCTTTCCCTTCTTCGGCTAGCTCCTTACTGAATGTCGAACCTCCTAACGGACTATGATGCACCGCTGCTGTTCCAACAATATCCTCCTCCTCGTCATTGCGGTCCGGACTGTCTCCCTCCTCTACAGGTTGTCCCACGAAATCAGGTTTCCGCAGTGTTGTCCTGAATGCCTGAGCCATGATTAATGCATCCGCACCACTGAACGGCCCTCCACTATCCGTCGAGGCACCGTCATGTGTACTTGCGTGGCCATGTGCAGATGATCCCAAGGCAGCCGGTGGTGGCAAAAGGGGGGAATCGTATCTCTCTCTGGTCTCAACATCATGATCTTGGTTAAGAATCATCGGCGAGTTAGAGTTCATCGAATTACGACTTGTCCCTTCGGCCCTTTGACGTCGTAGCCGACGGAGTATGAAGAAGGTAAGTAGACACATAGCGGTGATAGCGAGGAAACCTAGTACAACAATGACAGCAATAGCCCAGTGGGGGAAGGGAGAGTCGGACATAGCATGTTGGACCTGTCCATCTGCGGTTAATGTCTGTGACGCCAAAGACTGGGATCTTGAAGACCGAGAAGCAAGTGATGCAGAACTAGACGATGCAGCTGCCAACGACGACGATGAGGCAACTGAGTCAAGAACGGTTGTTTGAACAGCGGTGAAAAAGGGTTGTGGAACCTCGTTTCCATCAAGGGTATTATCACTTCGGATGATGACCCAGTAGAAGGGATAACTGATGTTCTGGCCTGACCAACGGAGACCGTCTGATCCAAACCATGAATCGTCGACATGAGCGCGTATGACACCCGCTTGATCAGAGGGATTGGTAACATTGCGGAAGGCAAGTATCTGTGTTCGAGAGTCGGCGCGGAAGAGGTAGATGTCGACGAGATTGGTTTGGGTTATTTCCGGTCTGCGAGAGTTCCCTGGTTTGTAAAAGTTAACTTTGATCTTAAAAACGATAAAACGTGGTACGTACAAACGAATGAAGCCCATTGCCCTTGTGGTATAATGGTATTCCGTGTTGGATAGCACGAATAGACTTCATTTCCCGAATTATACTGGCAATCATGCTGAGCAGAGACGACCTGTGACTGGTCAGCTATCTGCTGTCGTGGGTGTAGGACGCGTCTGCGCTTCATGGGACGGGGGTACTCAAAAGTTGCGGGAGATGGAGGTTGGGTGGGCCGTGGCCAAGGACTCGAATGCGAGGCAGACATACCAATAGGGCAACAGCGACAAGGATGGAACGACAACTCCTTGGTAGACAGCCGACAACGTCGGACACAACGGCGGCGACGATAACGACGTTGAAGGGAGACACAGGTGGACGAGCGAGTCAACGGAGAGTGGGAAGGGAGAAGAAATGTGTATGCATTGGCACCGTCAGACCCCGGAAACTCTGAGCGTCATATGCCCATTTTCTCACCCCATGAACACAAGTGTGGCGCACGAATACAAAATATTACACTACATTTCGGCTAGCTTGATCTATTTCAGTTTATTATTCGCGTAAAAATTTCAAAGTCAAAGAGAAAGAATTTCACCTTAGCTATGATTGATTTTCTGGTGCTTTTGTCGCATGACTGTACCCTTATTGGATAACGCACTATCATCATCAAGTCCGCTCCAACGCCTTCGCAAAATCTTTTGGTCTGATATGATTCCTGCTACCGTGTGTGCCAGTAGATCAGTACCATACTGGCTACCCTCAAACAGTAATGATAACGATCATTTACACCATATCAAGAAAGTTAGATCTCGTTTTTTCGGCTGGCTTATTTACATGGACTTGATTCAAGAAAAATAAAGTAACTATCTTGAGTACATAGACCCCGTTCTTACGTATGTAAAAGTAGGTGGAGTACCCTTGTATTTTTCCATTGGTTGAATCCAGGAACTTACATCACCGTTTTCACGTCCTACCACATCACATTGTTTCGGCCGTATGATCCGTTGGAAAATTTTACCAGCGGAAGTTGTATAAATAAATAAATAAATAAAAATACAAACTCCTTTTCATCATGAACGATTCCATTCCATCAGTGTCATTTAATTTTTGAACGCTCATACTGTGATTGATCTTTCTAACAATAACGCTCTTATTTTCATTCGTATGAGTCCCACAATATAAGAGCCTTACTAACTGAATTACCTACAGAGACCCATGAACCGTTTCGAATGCATTCTAAAAGCAATATAGATATACATACAAATTCTGGCCAAAACGTGAGGCCATTTCTTCTCTGCAAGCTTCAGGAACGTGACATAGTACTGGAGGGCAACCTGACATTTTCAAGTCCAGTTTTCTCGTTGGGGAAGGTTCGCAGGTTGTGACAATGGTTTCCACGTTAAGCCAGCGTCCTTGTACTACAGCATCGCTGGGCTCTTGCGTTTCGGGAACGAGGTAAAAGGCAGGCTGTCCCAACCAGGGAATGTACATCTCGCGGAGGACGGGAAGGCGTTTTGACCGATGCATTTGGTTGTTAAATTGAAGAGCCGCGATCGCGTCTGCCACCATCTGAGGTCCAGGGTTTTATCCTCTTGAACGACGACGAGGAGAATCGTGGACGATCTGACGGTGTGTGCTGAACAGCGACATCCCACTGGGCAACCCTCCCGGAATTGCCGCAAACGAGGAGAGGCGTGGCAAAACGAGTTCGCTGCCCAGGGCTTGAAAAAGCCAGTTACCCGAAGTGCCGAATCATTAATCCCCGACACCCGCCATTACCACGAATGCGAGGAACCGCTTGGATATAGATCCAGCTCATCTGGAGACACGAGGAAAGAAGAAGTTGGTCATACGTGAAAATCTCCCCAGCAATATCTTTAAGATGAGTTAAAATGCTCGCGTTGACACTGGGCGGCACTTCTCTAATATTAATGAGTACCAAGGATATGATTACTGTCAATGCAATGCCCTCTTGAGTGGAACTTGATGGCTATGAATTACCTCTCACAGTTCAACTTCAAGTGACCCACCCTTTCACACAGTGACACTTGACTATGAGTCAACCCAAACCTCAGTCTACTGCCTTTATCCTCAAAGTCTATGGTCCTCACTTTCATTCTTTTCGTCTCAAACCTCCCAAAACACCTTGGCCTTATGCTAGACGAAATCCTGATTTCGACGACTTTTACATGACTAAGAGTGATGATTTCGTGGGCTGGGAAGAGTATTGTTATCGGATTGCCGGGGAGCGATTCTACTACGAAAATCCCTCTTACATACGGTTCATTGAGGCCACAGTCATTCCTTGGTACTTTGGGGCCTGAGAGCTATATATTTGGAAGGACCTGCGATTTCACCTCGTATCATCATGTTGGAGTTCACTCTTGATGCACAGCGGCTGGACACTGTCGATCTGAACACTGTCAGCCTCTCGACTGCAAATATATACGACGTGGGAGAGTTGTCGCCGTTTGCTTTTGGATTTCGTGTCGATAAGTCCACTATTTTAAAAGGCGCTTCTGGCAAGATGATGTTGCAGGGCTACACCTTACCTCTATAGAAAACTCGACCTTGCTTATGTAACAGATATTCGCGGGACTTCGCCACGAGACTGTTCACCGGATGAGGAGAATCTCCGGGATGCCACGAACCATCAATACGCGCTCAAGTTGCTCTCTGATATTTTTATACACCTTCACTGTATTCCACAGTTTCACGTTCGTGCACCCCATATCCACTCTATTGGAGATGCTAATGACGTCTTTCGTTTAGGTGGACAAGTTTCATTTCTTTTCCAAGATGCATCCTTATGCACGACTGCCACAAGTATTTTTAATACCGAAAGATTGTGTTGTGTGGTTTTATTGGTGTTGAGGATGCAACGACTACCCTTTTCTATTTTTCAGTCAGAAGTGCCTGTATTGGTAAATGCGCGTGATAACGAATGAACAAGGAACTGTGCGTTGTTTTGTCCTCGTCCGAATGTAGGAGTAAATCCTATCCCAAAAAGCTGATACTTCTTCATTGCAAAGCGGAAGGATGTCCTCGACGGCCACCATGATGGGCCGAACAGTAACCTCTCTTCCCAATAGAGCCCCGTCCAAGAGATCCTTTGAGAAAACAATCTCAAATACGACCTCTTTCACCGTTCTGCTCAGCGGCGGAGCACCGATGCCACTCATCAACCTGTCCAACAACAGCACGACGTCACGCTTCCAACTTCTCATTGCCTTCTCCGCATCCCTCCTCCCATGATGTACACACCTCAATAATACTTTAACAAGAGAAATGCCCAACCCCTTCTTTACCTCTTGCTTCAAAAGACGATATGCTCTTTCTCCAACCATCCAAACCCAGTTTCTGAGCCATTCTATCCTCCAAATGTTGTTGAATACGCGAAAATGGCCGGATCAGGAACTTCCACATTTCAGTGAGCAAAACCATTCCTACATTTACTTCCGGCGGCCTGAGCAAGGACAAGAAGAAAAAAAGGTTTAAACGACCGTGGACTGGGTAATCTAGCAAGACCAAGATTGTCGAAGCAAGAGATATCCCAAAGAAAAGATCCACTCTTTGCCAAAATTCGCGATCATCATCGGAGAATGCTGATTTGACGATGGCAACGCTGTATATTGTACGGACTGTTCCTCGAGCAGCGTGTGTATAACGCACGGACACGAGTGGAGAACATAATGGTGGGTTGTACTTCTACCATCCCTCTCACTGAAAAACGATTGAATATAAATAGAAAGTCATGATAAGCTACTAGTTTAGGCTAGTTTCATGCCTAATTCGGTAATGTGTCTTCCGTCCACCAGAAATCATTCTCCCATGATTGAAGTGTCCGTACTTGGAGTCCTCTCACCGTATTTGCCAACTGCATAAGCATCAATAAATTGACACTTTTTAATCTTTCTTCTGAATCACCCTTGCGGAACCTTGCCTTATGACTTTGGTAACCTACGCTCGCTTAACTTTCCGTCTTCGATTACACAAATGGCATTGCGATGATCCCAGCACTTCTGCAGGTCTGTTTGAACAACTCTAACCAGTCTGGAAGTCTACTTTGACACTCAATTTCTTTATACCGAACAACTAGACTGTCTCCACCTGTCCCTTTGAATCTTTCCTGCCTGCGCAAACTTGAAGGATTGACTATTATCCACACGGCAATGTCTTTGGTACTCCTACTCCCTTCCTGCAATTGCAACCCTCGTTATGTCTGCTCCATCTCTTAAGCGCTTGACACTTGACCTCCATTTTCAGCTTTACAACCACTCGAGTACAAAGTAGATTGACACCTCTCCAAGAATGTATCGGCCCCTATATGAAGGTTCTCGGCTCTACGAATGTCCCCCCTCAATGTGGACTTGTCAAGCAAGGGTTACTTTAAGTTGATGCAAATGAATAATTCCTACTTACTTGATCTCCATATATATCGCGTGTTGAGACCCTATCCTTGTTGATTGTCACCGTAAAGATTTAAAAACTTAAACTTTCCGAGCTTGAAATTGGAGGCAGCTCTCCTTGGGCCCATACTCCTGAAAGGGTTTTTTTTAGACAGTGAAAAAGTCGACCTTGGAACACTACTAATAATCGATAATAAGACAATCCTGTCAGTAATTCGAGCCCAAATACACATCAATAACTAGAACGCGCCAATATCGTGACTTTGATGATTGGACCGACGTGACGCGATCCCTGACCTTTTCACGTATTTATACCCTGCTTGATTTTACTCACATTGTTCCTGGTTGTTCTCCCCTCTGCACAAATGGTCTCGACTAGATTCAGTGCATCTCCAAATAAATACCCGCACTCGAGTGATACCGAACAGTTGGAAACTCCCCCTCGGAAACGATATCGCCTGGCTAATGAGGAAGAAAGTCCATCGTCGTCCTCGGCTCCCAGAAAACGTCGTATGTGACCTTCTGGATTTGGTGTTATGAACGTTGGCTTAATTATTTATTAGAAAGAAGACATCCGATTCAGACAAAGGCCATCATCGACATCGACTTGGAACAAATACTACGCGAATGTGCAGGCGACTTCAACGTTTGCCAAGCTACCTTTCTGCGACTGAAGGATGTGCCAAGCGGTACGGTTTCTGTCTTCTGGAACAAAAAACTCATCTTCTAATTCCCTATACTATAGATGAGCGGTTGGCACGACCTCTGATAAAGCAGTTGATGCATTCTGCAAAACGTTCGGTCATGAAGAAATTTCAAACAAAAAAACATCGACTGTTGGAAACGGAGCTTTATGCGCATTGGCTCGACGAGTTGGACTACGTCATTAGCGGTTTGGAAGTCTGTATTCTTACATTTGATTGAAAGAAAAGGAAAAGTTGCTTACATTGGTCCCACAGAATGCCTTGAATGCCAAAATTCCCGGAACGCGGAAACGTATCCCAAGTCTGGGACGTCCAGCCTACGCTATCCTCTACAACCTCATTGACGAGTTTATCGACGAAGTTAGCGTTCATCACGATGGGTGTTCCTATTTGAATTTAGAATCGAGTCTCTACCCTCCAACCATGTCGCTCGTGGAGGAGGCCAAGGATCCATCGACAGACGCTCGCTCCGATGAAGCCGTTCGGCGCGCAGAAGAAGCGCTCAAGACTCTTGACAAAGTCATGGCTATCACCGTTCAACGATACAAGGCCGAACGTGGGTGGAACAATGCTTCACTGGCAGAGAAGATGGGCGTTCAAGAACATGCGCTAGCAAAGGGTTGTTGTTTGCTGAGTGAGCAGACTGGTTATGGGGCGGAGGATAGCGATACGGGGGATACGCTCATGGAGGAAACGAGGGGTGTCATGACTACGTGGAAAAATGAGGTGATTTCCTTTCGTCTGCATCTTTTAATTCTCTATCTGAACCCTTGCCATAGTACCAAGACCAGCTTGTTGATTCCGATTAATTGCGGTTGAATGTGCTACTTTACATTTGTATTTTTATTACATTCCCTATAATATAGGTTCTGAGTGCAAGTTGTGATGTCATACTCTAGCTGAAAGTTCCTGGTAAACGCTTCATGCTGCACCTTTTCCAACCAATGCAGTGAAGAGATCGAATGATTAAGACACATGACACCACCAACACAGGGGATGAATGTAGGTGGGTCATGTCAGGTATCATCTTGATAAGAGGCTAGAGGTCACCTTTGTCGAAACGAATAGTTTGAGGCGGCGGCGGATGTTAAGTTCCAAAGAGGGAGGGATGTGCACTTTGCACATTCTGTTATAATAGTTACACAAGGTACTGAAAAAAACTGGTGCTAGGGAAAAGCAGATCCCAGGCTCCATTCTCTGGAATATTCTTTTCACACCCACTTTCGGAATTGACAATACCGAGCGGTAAGTTATGATAGTACATGATACGCACTTCACCGACAATGGCGTTTTGAACACGTCCTTGTCCTTCAGGCCTTTAAGCCTGTGCGACTCCCTCCTCACCAGAAGGTCTTACACACCCTATGGCAAGATGGATAATAACCTCATTTTTCACTGGTTCGGGCACCATATGAGGGTTCTGGAGTCGGAGCAACACAGTGGTTAGGGGACCGCGGAAGCTGAGAGTAGGTTGATCTCCTCCGGCAAGGGCACATTGATTGCGGAGATAAGATGCCGTAATAGAGCAAGAGATCTCATGAAACTCACGGTCTCATGAGATTGTCCAATTGTGAAGTCTTCGAGTCGGTTCAAAAAGAAATATTTGATTATATGCCTTTCATACAATATTTGGTGTCTTGACCAGATTGCTAACTTCAAAGCTTTCAGTACCCTCCTCCTCCTCCTCCACCACCACCACCACCATCTCCGCCTCCTCCTCCTCCCCCACCGTCTCCTCCTCCTCCACCATCTCCGCCACCAACTCCTCCATCTCCTCCATCTCCATCTCCATCATCATCTCCATCATCTCCATCATCATCTCCATCATCTCCATCTCCATCATCTCCAACTTCACCTCCTCTATCTCCTCCCCAACGACTTCTTTTTTCGTCCCGTCGCAACTTCTCCACATATAAAAGCGTGACAAGAATCAACTCGACCATATGTTCGCCCTGAGGGAAAATTTCAACTGATGCAGGACGTTCCTGGGTGAAAAAACCCCGCTTTCGTTTGCATTTAAATACGGCGACTGGGGTCTTTGATGGGTCGCTCAAGAAGAGCTGCGAGATAGAGATTAGAATGGTCAAAGTATGGTATAAGTAATCCGTTACCTGACAGACTTTCGGATACACCTTCCAGACATATTCTTTGCCATCTGGACCAAAGAAAGCCCGTTGTCTAGGGTAGTTTCATGATGTCAGTTTATCAGATACTGTGCATATCAGTTCCTCATTACGTCGCAGAGGAGAAAGACCCAGGTTCCTAAAAAACTGCTTCACATGTTGGTCTTCACCTCGATACTTGATACGCGTTTCTTTGGAACCATCCCAGTAAAACCCTCCAATAGTTTCGAGGGCGCGGCGCGGGCCATCCGCCCTCGGTGGGACAACGCGCGAAATCGTGATGTAGACCCCAAACGGGAGCCTGCCGAGCGGGGCGACTTTGAAAAGAACCTGGCGGTATTGGTTGTAGTAGTCGCAGTGCCAGGGCGATCCTGAGGACAGTGTGAGACGCATGGTGCGATGTGATGTCCGTAATGGCCTTGCAGGTATCCTTTTTATACACTTAATTTGCACAGCACCTGATGAAACCGAAGTACAAGAATTGAAGAAGGGCTAAAATTATAACTTGAACCGCCATTCGATTACAAAAGGGGAGCATTGGAGATAACTGGGCGTTCAGCATGCCGTGGTTGGAACTTGGGACCCTCCTTAGCAGCTCCCAACTCGTCGGAAAAGGCAATGTCAGGATGGATTCTTGGTGCGTTAAGGTTAACGGCCTGCCTGTGAGTAGGAAAGCAAAAAAGAGAACCAAACCAACGTCATATGTCGTTTTCCTTCGGCTTTTCAGGTAAGTTCATGCGCAGCAACAAGAAAGCAAGCAATGGCTGTATGTGTGGCTAAATTCTGGTCATTGTTGGGTAAATTGGAGAAGTAATCGAGATCTGAAGGCGGATAACCTGGTATTGCGAGACAGATCGGAACGGTGAATATTTTTCTGCCAAAAACTTTGGAACGAGAGGGCATTTGTGGCGGTCCCGGCAGGTCCGGTCCGACCAATGTGTTTTTCTTGAACTCCTGCCTTACAGACTTCATGTTGTTTCGAGGCGATTTTGTACATACACCTCACCTGGGGAGACTGGAAATATTAAAAGATCATCTAATCGGTGGTATTTTACCTCAATTCTCCTAGTGGCGTTTACCGAGTCTTATCAAAATCGCAGTGTTAGTTCTCTTCCACAATGCTGGCGAATCTGACTCGCATACATATTCGAAGCCGTGAATGAAGAAGGCGTCATATCTCATTTTCTACCCGCCAATTCTCCAACATCTGTCCAGCTTCTGGAAAATTCTCTTGGTCAAACATTACACATCCCCGACGGGTCATTTTTGCTACCTACCTTCTGCGATCTTCATCTGCACGCCCCGCAGTTCTTATATCAGGGAACGGGACTTGATTTACCTTTGATGAAGTGGCTTGATAATTATGCACTCAAATCAGAAGCACGTATGGATGAGAATCCCTCTTTAGCGCGGAGAGTGTACACACGACTCGCTCTCAACTTGAAGGAGTATGGAACAGGTTCGGTGCTGCTATTTGGTACCATAAAAGAAGAAACAAAGTGAGATTCAATACTTTTTTTTTCGCTCTTTTTTAATCACCATTTTATAGCCTTATCCTCGCAGAGTGCATGCAATCAGCAGGGATCAGGGGCTTCATAGGAAAGCTCTCCATGGACATCGACATAAGATCGCCTGATTCTCGTACCGTCACTTATGTAGAGCCTACTGCTTCGGCTTCTCTCGATGCGGCCAAGTCATTTGTAAGGCGTTGCCTTGGCCTGGTTGAACATCTTCCAACATCTCAGCGCCTGATCGAACCTGTCCTAACTCCTCGTTTTGTTCCCACTTGTACGAATGATCTGCTGAAAGGATTGGGTGATCTTTCTGAACAGCAGAGTCTCAAGGTCCAAAGTCACTTGGCGGAGGCCAAAGATCAAGTGGAATGGGTCCGAAATGAGAGAAATATGGAAGACATCGATGTGTTTGATAAGGTGGATTAAATTATGCCCCTATTGTTTGTCCTTTGAACCAACACATTTCATAAACAGAGCAACCTCCTTACTTCCCGAACAATTCAAGCGCACTGCACATCCTTGTCTGTACCTGACCTTGAACGTCTCTCCCGCAAAGGGACAGCTGTCGCTCACTGCCCTTTGTCAAATACTTACTTTTCAGCCAAGCCATTTCCTCTCCGTGAGGCTCTTGACCAAGGCGTGAACGTTGGCCTTGGCACTGACATTGCTGGCGGCTATAGCTTAGATATCATGAATTCGATGCGGCATGCTGTCGCCGTCTCGCGGATTCGCGAGGGGGAAAGGACGATGAAAGCCGACGACGAGACCCAACCTGACGAACGGGTCCTGTCTATTGATTGGAAAGAATCTCTCTTCCTTGCTACCAGAGGAGGGTCAACTGCTTTGGGTTATGAAGGCATGTTTCAGGTTGGCGCTCCGTTTGATGCCCAAGAAAGTAAGTTTGTTCGCTTTTTTGATGATCCCCAGTGATCAATAATCTTGTTTGAATTTCCAGTCCGACTTTACGATCCCGTCACAGGTCTAGCGTTCGGGCCATTAAATTATTTTGATGTTGAAACTTCCCTGAACGATTTCTCGAATATTCCATTAACTCGTGAAATGCTTGAAAAGTGGTGGTGTATTGGTGACACGAGGAATCGTGGCCGCCTCTGGGTACAAGGTCGTCAAGTCAAAGACTTTTAAGCATACCACCCATGTTTGTCTTCGTCATGATCTAATTTCCTACCGACTTGGGATTCCCTTGTTCCACATAGAGTCAAAATATGCCAAAAGCAACCGATCGAAGACAGGTCGCGTTGTAAATACATCCGATCAATCATCAATACTCAAATTGATGCATCATTTCAAGCATCCAAATGTTGGTATCTCGATTCTCTAGTACCTGTAAAAAAAAGTATCGAGCGCACAATTGGAAAATTGCTTTGAGCGAGGACGAAATCAGCCGATAACTTACGTTTGAACATTTATGACCGCCCAAACTACAGAGTTCACCGTACGATGATCGGACATAAGAAAATCAACTTCCTTTTTTTATCATGTTATTCTTGCAGGTCCGTGTAGTCAAAAGGCACTTTAAAAATGCTGGCGAAACAGTCTAGGTTCTGTAGCTTCCCAGGGAATTTAAAAAGCGCAGAACCCTCCAGTAGAAACCTTTTTTTTCAAATTAGCTGCCAGTTGACGGTGATTTATATTTATACATGAGAGTGAAAAGGTTCAGAGGATGCAGAATCCTTGTTGTACTTCAATCTTTAGACGTTCTCTTATTTACTCTGCAATGTATTCTACACTCAATGGTCGTTCTTCAAAAAAAATAAAGGTTTTAACTTTTGACTGTTCCGTTACAGTCGGCAAATCTCAATGGCCCTTCCTAATAAAGACTGTGGAGTCTATCAATCGACATGCCAATTGGGAGTGGTCTTGCTGTTGACAAGCTGTTAACCAGCTCCATAAAATTACGAAAGCTCAAGAAGTCCGAAGCATATTCCAGCATCTTGTTATCAATGACAGTCCCACATGTAAGATAACATACAGAGCTAGTCTCTTGAATACAAACTGAATAGCACTTTTCTATACTACTCCTGTCTTATCTTTTGACTATGAGCTGAAGTTGAGCAAATGTATATGACTCCGAGAACGTCGCACATCATGAACTCCGGAATATGCGGACGGATTAAATTTCACACACAATCACACGCCCTATCAGAATCGAGAGATGGAACATAGTTCAGTACCTCCGTTCACACAACTATCTGGCATGGGAATGGCATAAAATATTGCTGAGATAGAGATAAACCGGGGAATATCATGCGCCGATCTTCAATCGTTATGTGTATTTGAGAGAGAAAATGCACTTGGTAACAGAAAAACGAAGGTTTTTATGGAATCTTGTCAGCTGTTGTCGCATTTAACAAAATGCCGTCTCGGCAAAATTGACCATCACTTGTTGATGTGAACCGCATTTGGCATGCCCATGTGCCGACGGAGATCGGGCGAATTATTGAAAGGGTTTGACATTTCAAACAGCAACGACTAACGACATAAAGCCAATTCATGGGTGGAACTTGGCTATGCAACACTGCTACTTCGTCAGTTATTTCAGAAATGCAAAATGTATTGAGCACATATGTTTTTATGGTGAGATTAGACATCACAACATACGGACATCCAGTCGTTACTTCAAGTTGGGTCCACGCGGTGTAATATCGCCATTGCATATGGATACTGGGCGAAATTTATTCTGTACCCAGCCTGCGATCTGATTCCGTAGTCCGGAAGTCACGGGTTGACCCTCTACCTTCCCATTTTCGTTCTTCCTTCTCCTTCTTTCTTTTCCATCATCATCTATCATGCTAGGGAGAGCTTTGGGATACTCCCAGAACGACGGTCATGACATTCGACCACATAAACGACCAAGAAAGGCCTCGACGCCAGTGGATTCTTTCTCAATGGAAATTGAACGACGGCCCATGGCAGACGAGACGGTTATGCAGGACTTTTCCAAGAATAGTCGATTGGAGACACTGCCTACTATAGGGAGCTCTTCAAATCGAGTGCGAGCAGAGGAAAAAAATACGCGGAAGCTTTCTTGTAAGGAGTGCCGTAGGTGAGCCATTATTCCCTGCTAATTCCTGATCAACCCATTAATGTACTGTCTCTCTATAATTTTAGGTTGAAACTCAAGGTAAGAATACCAATTCGCCCCCCCTCTTAGAAAACTGAAAAGAAGGTTTCTTCGTTTGACAGTGTGATCGTGTTTTTCCTTGCCAAGTGAGTTCCTCCTTTTTCCTGTTATGAAGTAGCCGAATTTTAATTTTTCATTTTCCTCAAGTCCTGCGTCAAAAGAGGGTGTGGGAGCCTATGTCCTGAAGGTTTGTATTCTTTCGTTTCAACTCGATGTTGTAGCTGATCCCAATCAGGTGCTCTGACCTCTGGACGCGGAAGCAGGTAGGAGAATTTAACCATTTTCAGGAATCAATTTCATACTTCAAATCAGATTTATTCTCGCAAATACCGAGCAGCTCCATGATAAAATTCTTGAAATGAGTGAACGTGTTCGTCAACTGGAAGATGCCTTGGGAGACATGCAATCCAAGTGTTCTACCCTCCCACATCCTCTTCTTGCACCCGAACTTATGAAGGTGAAAACGTTTCAAGACTTGTATGGGACTGCCAATCCCCAACGGTCTATCCACAGCTTGCCTGCACCGACACCGGCGTCAGATCCTGCCACGAAGGAAAACCAACTCCGGCAATCGCTCAAATCTCTTTCCTCGCTCTCCTTGAATTGCCAGCCACCGTATGCGGAAAATTCTCGTCCTCCTGACCACATGAATGAGTCAACGCCCCCCGAAATTGGGAAGGACATCCTTCAGCTCAGTGCCACGTTTCCGTTCCCATGGGCCGTGGATGTCAGCATCCGTAAGCGCATCCGCGATGCTCTTCCTCCGAAGGACGAAGCCACTCGAATTTGCCACGAAGCGCGGAATAATGCTCTTTGGCAGTTCGTTATCTTTTTTTTCTTTCTTTCTTCTCTCTTCGATAAGAATTCTCAAATTTTGTGAACCAGGTTCAATATAGACGCATCAGAAACATTCCTCCCCAACTTGATCCATTACTGCTATGCCATGCCAATCGAACAGCTCAGCCCACGGCGGCTAGCCCTTTTGCTTATGTACTTGTCAGTGGGTTCAGTTGTCGATCTTTCTCGACCACTGGGTACCTTGTATGGAGAAGCCTATCATCATCTTGCTCGGGCTGCTGTCTGTGAGATTCCGCTGATGGAAGAACCTGACTTCGACGTTCTGCATGCTCTTGTAAGTTTGTTTGAATCCCTTTGAATTACTCGTCTGATTTCCTATTAGTTTTTTATGTTGTGGTACCATCTTATTTTTTCAGACAACAAAAAAGCTGTAGGTTATGCATGGAACTTGATGGGTTTTATTGCCAAACTCGCCCAAGGGGTTCGTATCCACCATCTTCAATTAATCGCTTATCTCAACTTTATCTGTTCCTAGCTCGGGCTGCGTATGTCGCTTTCAAAAACCATTTGACAGTCATTACTTACTGGACATGTGATAGATCGAGATACACTTGGAGTTGGGAGTAAGGTGATACCCGAAGAACACGAAAAACGACGAGCTGTGTTCTGGGAATTACTCAACCTGGATTGTCGTATGGTATGACCGCAATCACCATCGTTTCATTCAAGTTGACTTCGTTTTCAGTCTCTGTCACTCCGCCGACCCCCTTCGCTCTGCTTGGCTCATGTCGACAGCAAACCACCGGCTTATGAAGGTCCAGGTCTATACGTCCCAAAAGAAGAAATCACTTGTATGTACACTTTTCATTAATATTATTGTTCTGACGATGGGTGCATTTCTACAGATCACGAATGGAAAAACTCGTTTCTTGTCAAGTGTTTGACGCCCATTCTAGAATCGATGGTTTCCGTTCAGCAACCCACCTATTCCAAAATTTTAGAATTGGACAAGTACGTTCGAGACTTTGGCGTTCCCGGGCTCTTGGAAGATGCGACATCCCATTCTATCTCTCCACGTTTCCTGGTCATGCAGCGAGGACTTGTTGCGTTAGGGCGCGAAATCGGTGAAGCCTGATCAGCTCCCCCTTTATCGTTCTTGAAGTTTCTTATTCTTCTCTTCATAGCGCTTCTCCAACTACACAGGAGATATTTTATGGAGGCTTTGAATGCCGAAGAACCTCTATCTTTTCATCAGCCATATTTGCCGTCCGTCATCGCGACTTACCGTGGCGCATGCGATGTGATATCGACAGTTGAGAGTCTGTTTGATCAGGAAGAACAACTTTGCTCTCGCTTCCTTCACTTCTGTTTCAATGCGTACTTTGCTGGAGTGAGTGTCGGAGGCTTGAATTTTCGATATCATTTGGTCTGACCATCTGTATGAAGAGGACCCTCTCACTTCTCATTAGTCGAGCTCCGTCCAGTCCTTTGGCCAACCTTGCACTGCAAGACCTCGACCGAGTATGTCGTCTTCTGAAATCGACTGCCAAGACCCAACCGTTTTGCGCTAACGCTCTGGTGTGCACTTGTTTTTTTTAAAATTGTTATCTACTTGAAAGGCTTATGCTTTTTTTTTTTTTGAAAGACTGTTCTGCAAAAACATTATCAAAAATCTCAGCGCATCCTCTCAAGTGCTAACAATCATATTGATCATCCTTTATCCAGTCCTACTTCCGAAATCAGACGACGGCAACCAGTTCTGCCGCCGAATTTCGTAGGAGCACATTCGACATTAATTCATACTGCAGAACATATCGCGAACCGCACATCAGAAGTGGATGGTGTGGCTGTTGTTCGTCAAGTTCACTCGTCGTCAAGACCTTCCAGCTCTTCCACTACACAAGATGTCTGGCTACCCGACATATACCACTTCTCATCGGCGATGCTGAACCCAGAAGACTCGTTTTCATTCGCTCGTAAACCTGTGACGCCCTTCACACCCTCTGCTCCCCGCGTTGATGAGAACGAGAGTCTGAACTTTGATTACGGCGCATTATTTGTGGATGCGGTTGAAGAAAACAGCTTTATGGCTTGGTTCTAACATATGTTTGGTGTACAATGTGTTGTCTATTTATTCGCGCCTTTTCATTATAATAGATGCCCTCACGAATTGTTGATCTTGTATTATCTTTGGGATTTTTTTGGTGTTACTGATTTGTTCACTGGGGTTACATAAGCACCAATCATCTGCAGTGAACTTCATACAAGTTGACCTCATCGTCGCCTTCGGGCACCTCAACTCCAAATGACTCGGATACGCGAAGTATGGGCACCTAATCTAGAGGTGGAGATGAAGATGATACGCGAGCTCATTGATTTATATCCGTACATCGCAATGGTCGTGCACAGTCCAGTATACGAAGTCTAAAACCCAAGCTCATTTTGATCTAGGATACAGAATTTCCAGGCGTCGTAGCGCGACCAATTGGGACATTCAAAACATCATCCGACTACCATTATCAGACTATGAGGTGTAACGTCGACTTACTTAAGATCATACAGCTTGGGATCACTCTTGCGAACGATGAGGGTCAGTTACCGCAAGAATGCTCAACTTGGCAATTCAATTTCAAGTTTAGTCTGACGTGAGTATCCATTTCTTTGGGCTGTGAATCTTTCATTATTTTCCTCTAGGGATGACATGTATACACCCGACTCTATAGAACAACTTCAAAAAACAGGAATCGATTTTCAACGACACGAAGAAATTGGCATTCTACCAAATGATTTTGCGGAGCTCATGATCACTTCAGGACTTGTGCTATCGGACGACACGAAGTGGATATCATTCCATAGGTGTGTATAATTAGACACCGCACAAACATCACTGACTTCGTGCTTGGCGTTGTCTCAGCGGCTACGATTTCGGTTATTTTGTGAAGCTGTTGACTGCTCAGAGTCTCCCAACCACTGAGGATGCTTTCTTCGATCTCTTGAAGATATGGTTTCCCACTGTATATGACATTAAATATTTGATGAAGGCTTCAAAAGCTTTGAAGGGCGGTTTACAAGAGGTTGCAGATGATCTCGGTGTATGTATTGATTATTTATTATTTCCTTGTTGATTTCCTGATTACACGTTAGGTCATGCGGATTGGTGCTAGCCAACAAGCGGGTTCAGACTCACTTCTTACAGCATCGACTTTCTTCAAAATGCGCGAAATATACTTTGATGACCGTATTGATGACGAAGAGTATTCAGGAAAACTCTATGGTCTTGGTCAGACATTCTCCATGACAAATGGCCTTGCAGACCCCTCCCGTGGAGGAGCAACAATAGCTGAACGGGAAGACCGCGGCTCAGCCCGAGAGGTTCACAATCAAACACCAGGGCCGAACGGGGGCACGGGCCAACAGACACAAAATGTGGCGATAGGTCTCAACCCACTGCAATCAGCTATTCCTACAAGCATAACACCTGGGGGGTATGGTTCATTGACGAATGGACCCCCAGCGTATTTGCGCACCTTGGTTGGCGGTGGGCGATGATACCTGTTTCTTTCGTGTTCTATTATTTGCTCTTACTCCGCTGTGTATTCTTTGCTCTGCACTGTATCAGTACACGATTACATTTGCATCGATATAATGTGGCCTGTCCCGGTTTTAACCTTCTGAGTTTGAAAAAAAAGGGTGCCCACTAGGTTCTGGCAACTCTAAGTCCATCAGAACGGCTCATGGGGTAGATCTCACCTTTCCGGTTCATATTCCAGGCTCTTTGTTTTTCTGTACTTGAGGCTCACATTTTTCAGGTAGTTCCTATGTTATATTTTACATTCTTGCTTCACTTCACCGTCGTGCAACCTGTAACAAGCTAATACAAAGTCAGTTTATATTCAATCGGCTGTTGATAGCTGTCATCGACATTTGAACTTTGAATCAGTGGCACTTGGCTGAAAAACGTGACTTTGAATTATTGGCAGGCCGCCGTCATTCAGGATTGTAAAACTTAAACTCCTCCGATTCCAAGATGCTGGATCAACAACGACATGCTCGGCGAGCTGGACGTGCCTCTTATTTTGGGGCCCTGATCTGTTTTGTTAGAGAGTCTGGATTCGCAATCTACATTCTGGTGGTCAGTGTGGCAGTTGTCCCCTCGAATAGTGAAAGGCCCTTTGTCTAAAATTTCTGCAATCTCAATAACGGGATCTAGCCTGAAAGGTGCTCGAGGATGCAAATCGAATATTCCAACTCCATGGAGTCATTCAATTTTGCATTCATCAGTCGCAGACAATCGCCGGACACAATGGGTACGTCGGGGCTATCTGGAGATAGCCCATGCGAACAACCGAATCATAGTGACCACTGCCGGCTGCCGCGACATTATTTTTACCCTCGATGAGAATAGATTTGCTGGAGGTGAACGACTCCGAGCCGCTAGTAACACTCATTTGGACGCGTCGCAGAAGTGATCCATCGCAAGAGCACGCAACCTCTTCGTAACCTGGACCCACAAAAAACCATGGACTTAGAGAGACGCGGACTCAAGGAATAGATCGCCCCTGCTGACGCGACCTTATGGCATACGAAGGCGATGATGACCGCAGACCACTGGCACAAGGCAACATTAAATGGCTCACCTCGAGATTTTACCGTCGGCCAGGATCTAGTATAACGGCCTATCCCGTTGGTGAATGATTGGCCACCATCTTGAAAAAGATATACAACCACGTTTACAGCTAAAAACTATGGTGTGGCAATTTTGCTGCGGTCGGAAAGTTCAACGTAGAGGATGTTACAAATGGTGCTAGCCTGAAACTTTGGCGACTTTATGTCCGGCTACTTATAGGTGAATCAAGCAAAGCCAGATCTGGGGGTTTGGCAAAATTTGGAAGGGGTAAGGTTCTACACATCATTTCCTCCACCGACGAACTTAAAGTTCACCACACCTTCCATTGTAGGAAAGGAATTGCCAATTGCCAACGGAGAAGTTCCGTCGATCCTCAATTCCGGAAAGTTGAATTGGAAAAATAAGGGTACGAGCTACAGAATATAATACATTATCCACGAATTCAGTCATATGCAGGTCCACTTTGAAGTTTTCTGGAAATTCCATTCAATACATGTCAAATCCTTGTAGTTATGATATCTTCCTGTGGCCATTCTGCTAGGTAAACGTCGATCTTTGGTAATCTTCCCTTAATAAACAGGCATATTCCATAGGCCGAACCGAGGATTCTGGCGTAGCAAAAAATATATATACCGTCGTTCTGTTGCGCATTTCTAGTCTGTTTTGAAGGTTTGCCATAACTGCAGGGACGCCCCTTGAAATCCATATGGCGCCGAGCGCTGTTTCCTAGCATTTGACACAGTTGTCTTTTAAATTTGTTATGTGAGTTGGCGGAATTGCGCGATACGATTTTACTCCTGAATGTAAGTGGATACCCCTACGGTGTCACCATTTGTCAACCGCAGTGGAAACTAATCTAGAATCAGGCTAATCCTTTGACAGTTGTCGATGCCTACAATGCACACAAAAAATCTTTGACATGTCCGTCATAAGTTTCGTCCCTAATCTATAGCTATCGCACAAAACAAAAAGTGGAGAGGATAAGCCCAGCCTCACAAATAAGATAAAGTGGTCAAATAAAAAAGCCCATTAAACGGGTTCGACCTGATGAACGAAGGTAGTCAGTTGGAAGACTGCAATACCTCATAGCCTGATGCTGACATAGTTACTCGGAAATATTCCCCTTTTGCCTTGCGCATTAAACCCTGGACCCAGTCATTGAATTATTTATCCAAGTTTTTCAGCAGAAAGCCCCACCTTCCCACCAGCCGTTGCCATAAAGTTTGCCTCCAGGGGAGAGTTCAAGAATTTCTCCTTCTCGAAGATCCAGTTCATCTGGGGTTTGTCCAGTATATGCATATATAGCCCGCACTTGAGGTGAAGTAATTGGAAAGAGAGTTCTTCGATAGACTTTTCACTTTACCTCGTTCCCTTGGGGTGTGAGGAACAGACGTTTTCGAAGAGTCTGTGTCTGACATCTCTAAATACGATGCAGGAACCAAACCACTGTCACCGTACAGGTCGATGACTTTCACCCAACCTGAGCCATCGTCTGCCTCTAAAACCCGAACTTTGGAACCCTCTACCAGCGAACAATTAAATTAAAGATCACATATCAAAACACTCACCTCTCACTTCAAGTTCAAATTCTGATGTTGCTGTGAAATTAAATAGAACCGTAGCCTCGACTGGTTCCTCTGGTATCTCTTCTGCTACTATCGATTGAACGAAGGCAGAAGCCGTTGGTACCGCTGGAATATTGTATCGAGGGCATCAATTTTGGTTTAAATGCAACCAGGCGCCAATCTCACCTGAGGGACCACTTCTTGGCGCATCCGTACTCTTTCTGAACGTGCTAGAGGGTTGTCCATCTGACCCCCCGCAATCCGCTGCCACCTGCGAAGTCACGGGTTGATCAGATGTTCAATATCGATGCTGAAGTTTTAGGTAAACTCTCCCACATTTAATTCACATTTAGAATGAATTGCTAGCCCGCACGCTCTACATGTCTTGCCCTGTTTGCTCAGGCCCCATATCATGGACTTGAACATTTGCTTGTTAGTTCCTGTTGGCTTGAAACCTCAGCCCTGAAGGACACACCTCGCAGTACCCACATTGAGCGGGAATTGAAAAAGATGTACTCTTAAATGCGTGTGGCTTGGAGGCACCTTGGTCATCTACTTGATTTTTAGCCAAATGTGATGACCGCGAGAACCTCACACACACCTCCAACAACACCCAATATTATGTCAATTTCGGCATTCAGAATGCGCTCAGAAGTCGCATAAAATATGATTTGATGTTCGGCTTCCAGATATTGCTGCCAATGCAAAGAATTGCGTCCCCCTCGGCTTGTTCAAAATAAAAAGAAGCTTTTTACATACATTAGTCAGGTCATCGATATCACCAACTAAATGGTCTGACGACAACTGCAAAGCTATCTGTTCAGACTCAGCACCTGAGAAACAGTCGCCGTGTCAGCAAGGCAGGAATTCAGTATATTTATAGCAGCTCGTTACGTTTTGGAGTCACTAAAAACCCAAGCTCATTGAGTTTTTCTCTTGATCGTCTCAACCTGTTTTGTAGCACAATTTTAGGGCCTTGATCAATACTCATGGCCCCCTGGTCACACGAATGTATCAGAACAATATAACTTTCTTTGGAAGCACCACGCATGCTCACCGTGTCATAATGAAAGGAACATGGCTCGAATTTCCAATCTTCTGGTGCAACAAAGGTCCTGATATTATAGTCGATGAAAAGTTCCTGGTCCTTAATGGCATTCACTTGTGAGAGTTTCGAAGACACGCTTGCAATTCGAGATTTCAGGCAGTCAAGATTGTTGGATGCCAATTGCTGCGAATGTAGCAGCACTTTAACGAAACGGTCGACAAGACGGCGCTGCAGGATCTCTGTGGCGGATGGTAAAAATGGATACCTCATAGACCTTTGTCATATAAACTCACGAAGCTCCTGTTTATAGAGAAATTTTTTTAGCACCTATCATATGTATAATAAAACAACCGTGACGATTCTTACATTTTCAAGCTGCGGGATGTCTTCTTTATAGAACTTTGCCTTGATTTGATTGGCAATGGCAATCGATATGAGATAAGAGCTAAAGGGGTTCAATTAGATTTGGCAATGTGGGTGGCTACAAGAAAGGCACTTCTTGCTATTGAACATATCATTACGGTGTTGTTCAGCTTGCTTGGAAGCACGGTCAGAGTGTTTGTCGTCGCTGGCACGTCCCTGAAGCCAAGTTTTTAATAGTCTAGGGGTCTATAGTGGCTTAATATACCTGCTTCTGACGCCACGACTCGACCTCGGCACAATATTCGTCATACTACAATGAATTAGTGCCACATAAGTTAAAATCATGGAAGTTCACATACTTTCTGTTTCCTCTGTGAAGAACTCAGACATGTTTCCTGCTGAAGACAAACGACTATTACACACCTTGACGCGATCGCTGTATACGCGGTCCCGATCTGCGAGCAGTTTTAGAAAAAAATTCATGATCTACCACAGAAACTCAAGTTCATGAATGCGTGGAAGAAAATGGGAATTGGATACCTGTCTTTTTGCCTCTTCATTATGTCGCCCGAGCAAGCTAAGGGTTTGAATCGTTTCTTTGGTTGCCGTATCGGCGTTATCAATAAGATCCTGGGCGGAAGATGCAATAGACGCTATAATCTCATCGTACGCTGCGTCAAGGGTGCTAAAAATCGACAAGACGGTCTTCAAGTTAGAAGAGAAACTTCGGAATTGAATCGCATCTCAACTTTTGCTTCAAGACGGCACTGTCCCATGATTTTGTTGGTTCGTTACCAACGACAAAGAGGGACTGCATTTTCGCTTTCTTTTCAGAAGCCTTCCTAGCCAACGATTGTAGTTTGCCAGCATACTCGCGTTCCAAATTCACGCGCGCGACGTAAAGTTCCCTGACCTGTTAAACTTATTTTCTCAATATGCAATTCCCCGGACAAGGCTTCATGCCATACATCAGTTATGACTTCCAGATGTGCATCAAAGAGTTCTGCAATCCGCTCAACCTGGTCCTACAACCGCAGATCAGAAGCAAAACGACAAGGAATAAAAAGAAAGTTACAGGGAGAGTTTGACCATAAGTTTGACCACTAAACTGCACAGTCATTGAAACCTGTATATGAGTGCGCCGACAATTATATCTCTGACTTTTTGGCGTCAAACGTTGGTCTCCAAAGTACTGCCGGTGTGGAAGTGAGTGGTCAACGATGATGCAATATTATCTCCAAATTCGGTAAATCACTATCAAACATTTGGTTTCAATTCGACACATCCAAGAGCTCTTACAAGTCTCTAGGATTATGTTAAGTTCTTTCCTATCGAAATGTGAGGTTGTTTCAAGGATTTGAGGGTGTTTAGTCTAATTTAAATATGCGTTCGTCAAAGTTCGTAGACGAATCAGGCATGTAGGTATATCATCTTTCAGATGTTTACGTTTTTTTTTTTTTGGGTGCATTCTCTTCGTTTTTACATCTGTCAGTACATGTACCACCTTCGAGAGTACCCTGGCAAGTAAACCGCTCTGGTTTATGCAACGGAACCCCAAACTCCCATTGGCTTATCAATTCCCAACAAATCCCATACTCGTTTTGCAACGTCCTTCTCCTCTTTGCTTAAAAATAATAGAACAGTCCCGAACCTCGGCACTTTGGCAAAACTGTTCATATACGCCAGCACACGTTGCTTGACTTCTGGATCACAATCGGAGGAAGAAAGCACAGCAACAAACATTTGAAGGATGGAGACCAGCAAAGAAGGTTCTAAAGATGTTTGACATAACTTTGGCAATAAAACCGGTTGTATCGTCTGGAATGAACACTGGAGCCCCAAGGTGGTAGCAGGAACCCAAAAATTACTTACATTGAAGTATAGCCATCTTTCTTTCGTCAACGTGATGGATTCCCATATCCTAGTGAAATCAAACAGACTGGAAGGGGCCTCGTAAATTCTTGTGTCAATCTTATCAGATACTTCAGGCGATGAAGAGTCGGCTGGTGCTTGGTTTATGCTTTGGGGAATGTGATCCTTCTTTGCGAAGATGGTGCTTTCACCTGATGCACGAAAAATCCCACCACCTACAAGACTCGGCCTCGTGCTTTCTCTGACGACCTTGGTGTCGGCAAAGTCCTTAGGTCCAGCATGTGCAGAATTCGAAAGTGCGATTGCTTCGGGCGACGCAATGCTGGACGAGTTCAAGGAACGCGAAGACACCGCCACCAAAGTACCAGAGGGAATTTTTGCAGCCGACGAGGCCGAGGGCGAGATGGATGTTACTGGATCCGACGGTTCCACTGAAGAACTAGAAGCGACTTCTGCAGTTGTCGTCGGCAAAACTTTTCCTGAGTGATCTACGATTTTTATAGGGACGCGTCTACGACGAGGTGCGGATACGGATTCTGATGACGCTTGAACTAAAGACGCTGGATTTTTAGATTTCTGTCCATATCGAAATTAGAGATAACACAGGTATTAAATGATGAATAGGATCACCTTTGCGGTCTCCTGTTGGATCAAATGTGTAAGCTTCTTCATCTCCTCTTGCGCAGCAACATTCGAAGGTTCAATAAGCAAAGCTTCGCTCAAATCTAGCACATATAAATGCAGAAACCACGACCGACAGTGAAAACATACCCTTTTGTGCTTCCAAAAGTTTGCGTAGCGCTATTCTCGCCTGAGCTCTTCTAAAGAGCGCCTTAACATTGCGCTTGCTTGATTTTAAAACGGTTGTGGTATCCCTTTCTGCGTCTTCGTTTCTGAGGGAAGTGATGGGTATAAAGCGAGGTTTCAGCTTAACTGTTGAACGTACTTGCCTAGCTTGAGGTACGCAGCAGCGCGATTGAGCGGGTACGTAGGATCACTCCTGTCAGCAAGAATTGCTTCCGTGTAATGACCTATAGCAGTTGGATAGTCGCCGGCTTTGAACGCTTCATTGCCCTTTCAAATATATACTTCAGATCAGTTTCTATAGCAGTTAACATAACAGCGAAGAAGAGAACCTTGTCCTTTGCTGCTTGCGCCTTATCCTTCACCATGAAAGATGAAAACTATTAAAACTGCAAGGGAGTGGGTCAACGAGAATTGGAGTTCAAATTGTTGCCGAATTTTTTTCCCAGGAGTACGCAGGATGTCGGTACGTAATTGTTACTCGCTATAACGGACAGTTGGCAGCATCTGACGCTGAAAATATGGCATCGAGTAAATAGGTAAACCGCGTCATCTTAAGAGAAGAATTCTAACTCAGGTATAGTAGTACGTTTCACTCTATGCTCAGTCAGCTGAGTGCATGTGCCGAAGGAAGAACCTGACTAACTTACGAAGCAATTAGTTCAGCGAAGATCTGGGTAATTGCTGGATAGGCTTTGGATACGTGATTTTAAACGTGGTGTTAGAGAACAGTGTTCGATATCTCAGACAGAAGTTAAGATTTCTCTCTTGCCTATTAAAACCGCACAAGGACAATCTTCTTGGATCGGAGCAGGCTTACTAGAAGATGACAGGATGGGGGAAGGACTTTCGTGGATTTTCAGACGATCTACCCAGGTGGAAGTGGCAATTCACACAGCGAATCCGGGAGTGGGCTTACTGCGCAAACTGGAGGCGCTTTCCATCGCTCTGCACGAGAAGATAAAACTCCTATGATAAGACGGAGTACACCTCTAACTTCTGGGCCAGAATAAATGCGCGCCATCCCCCGGAAGTTAGAAGAAACGAGATCATCGATCATCTTTAATCATCAAGAGTCCAAGCAGGTAGGTAGATAGCTAGGAATACTCGGCAGTGTTGAGGAAGGCAACACTCTGAAAGCAGATACAGATATGAGTTCTTACCGAAGGACCAAGCATACTGAGATGAGCTCAGGCTCGCGATCGTCTCCGACAACTCGACGTCATGCCACGTCGTTTTGTAGACAACGTTATTGCACATCAGAGATGAAAGCCTCTCACGAAGAACGTTATACGCGACTCCAGGCAAAAGGGGAAGCTCAGCAAAGGATAAAAGAATCTTTCGCCCAAATCTCTGAGCAGCCTATTTTCAATCATCGTACGACTACCCTGATCTTAGACAAGAAAGAAAAGAGGGTCCCATGACGTTGCCGATGCTTGTTTAGGCTGCGCATTACAACACGGAACAGTGGTCTTCGTTGCCCTACATAATGATGTTCATTTATTGCTCCGTCAGCACTGGTCATCGTATCTGATTCGGCATCAAACGTATCGAATCATGATCTCGCTAGATCATTCAGTGATTGAGATGTGCCCGGTTACACGGCTCCCATTAAAAGTTGACTAGCAAACCAAGGCAAGAATATGAGATGAGCCTTGATCAAGTCTACGACAGCGGGAAAGGCAGGTCCAGACCGTCAGTCTCGGATGATTTGGTCGGCACATGACACCTTTCTGTGAATCCAGACGGCTTTTGGGCATCACGAAGAGGTAATCTAGGCCGGTTCTGAGAGCCTGTGAAGCGGTTCTGTATCAGCCACTTGGAGTTCAGAAGAGAAGCTGGGCCAATTGGGTAATCATCAATGACCGCTGCGGGTGGAGTTCCATTCTCAGGGTCATGAAACCATCTAATCATTTCCACCAACACAGCTTGCTGGCATACGAGAAACTATATAAACAGCTTCAATCCTGTTGGGTCATTCCTCATAAACTAACGACAACTGCATCCATTGCAAATTTCCCCGAACCCGACATTTTTTGTAGCCTTACTGATTCCTTCTGCTCGTTATGAAATTTACGCTCATCTCCAGTTTCGTTGCGCTCCTGTCTGTTGTCGTTGCTGCGCCTCTGGACTTATACAAACGTGACGTCTTTGTTCCCCCTGTTCTGACTCCGAACGCCGAATCGGTATGGAAGGTTGGAAGCATCCAAAATGTTACATGGTATGTCAATATTTTTTTATTCCGTACTATGGGACATTTGCATTAAACGTATTTTGCTGCATAGGGATGTCTCTCACCCTCCGAAACAAATTACAAATACGAAAGCCAGTATAATTCTTGTCAAAGAACGTCGGTTGGATTTCGGTTGGTGCTTATTATAACTGACGACTAGTCAGAAGTTGACTGTTATATTTTAGACCACCCTTTAGCCACTGATCTTGATGTCCTCGCAGGCCACGCACTAGTAACTGTGCCTAATGTTGCTCCGGGAAATAAATACCAGATCATTGGTAAGTCTGATCATCCGTGGACAAATAGGTGTCCCATTGATTTTTGTCGGACAGTCTTCGGCGACTCCGGAAACACGGGCGAATGCTTCACGATCACAGAGTAAATTGAAGTGGAAACTTTCTTTCGTACTTGCCAGACTCTATCTCGGCATTCGGAAAGTTCCCGCCAAAATTTACATGATGACACCACGACTTCATTCACGCCTCCTCCTCCATGATTCGCTCCATTCAGTGCTATAATGCCATTTCAATATGTAACTTTTCGGACTCTAAACGGTCTTCGATTTTCACTATTGTATTTTTACTCGCATGACACAGACTTTAGTGTACTCGCTTTCTAATTTCACCGATATTGGGACTCTTGCAATAATACATGTTGTACATTTTTGACACATGTGTATGTACAAAGGAGCTAGTGCATGTTGACGAAAAAAAAGATTACTACCTTATTGTTCATGTGTGTGAAACTGCGTATTGTTAAGTGTAAAAATAATAAATTGCGGTTTTCAATTGGTCATTTCCATAAATAGCAACTATTTCTAAACTTAGTTTCTGTAGTACTCAATTTCATGGTCAATCATAATATAAGTAATGTAACACATGTCTAGCAGTTTCTAATTGCGATTCACATCAAAGTCATTGAGTACTAGGTAGATAAGACAAAGGTGGAAATTTTCAAGTTCTGACTTCTACTACTGTCAAAGACTTTGTCCGAACAGCTACGAAATTAGGGTTGACGTGCCCAGCCCTGCCCAGCCTTGTATCTTGACTGTCAAAGGTCCGTGAACAATGCCGCCGCGTCAGGTTGAACGCTTCTGCATTTTCCAAATTAGGCAATTCAGTTGCAAATTCGTTTCGAGATCTCTCGAAACCGCCGTGGCGGTACACAGTTGGGCATGAGGGAGAGAGAGGGCTGACCTCTAGAGACGTATATTTGGAACCAATCCATGCAACTAGCATGGTGAACAAGACGATATTCAGAAAAGCATTGGCATCAAGTCAATGCAAACCAAGTCGAAATTGAAACAAAGGACACGCTTTGGAGGGGGGTTGGAGGGGCTTATAAGGCCAATCTCTCCTCTGTTCGCTCCATCGAAATACAATCGATACCAAAGCTTTTCCAATAACCACCATCTCACCGCGAAATGTCTGCACAATCAACCGCTCAGCTTGAACCGACACTCAATGACCTCGTTGGTTTGCCAGAAAAGATATACT